>ERZ808046.287-NODE-287-length-57579-cov-7.897551_pt1 | contig 57579 bp, 78 predicted proteins | sample MGYA00380196_ERZ808046 | MGnify/ENA primary metagenome ERZ808046 (study PRJEB31490, sample SAMN06133421) | mouse gut metagenome | isolation source: Z6_2 | host: mice | place: China: Chengdu | collected 2015-05 ... | reverse complement strand
AAATCAAGGACTTCTAGCGTTTTATTAACGGCGGCGTTCTGGGATACGAGCAGCCTTACCTTGTAATGCACGTAAGTTAAGGCTGCATTCAATGCGTTATCACAAAATATTCAAAGGCGTATGATACATGCTTTAAACAGCATAATATCAAAAGAAAGTTTCATTGATTTGTCTGATTATAATCAGTGATTATTTTATGATTTCCCCCAAAAGCCCCCCAAACTGTCACTGAATCAAAACCTCATTTATGTATGTAAAATACCCCGATCACCGAAGCAACCAGGGCGCTGTTATCTACTAACGGTTTTTCAACCAATCGTAGATAATATCTGAGATTAGATTGACGAGGATCGCCAATACTAGGTCAAATATGATTGAGATCATTAAGGGTACACCCCCTAACTGTGCATAGTGAAAATAGTCAGTTTTCTGCACATAGCTATTATACCCCAAAACATTGACACATTTGAAGATTTGTTTTAACATATGTATAGAGATCATTGGGGTACACCCAATAGCAAGCTAGTCACTTGCGACAGTCTTACCTTCCAACTTTATGTTGGGGGGTAATTTTTTTGCACTAAAAGCGCCACACTCGACATCAAATCGAACGTGGCGCTATATTTTTAGTATTTTAAGTTTTGTCCCGAATAAATCAAGTTGGCGTTTCTAATCCCATTGACGCTTTGCAAGTGTGCTACTGTCGTACCTAAGCGACTAGCGATCACGCTCAAATTATCACCAGAACGCACTGTGTATGTGCGTTGAACTGTAGCTTGACCGTTGACACGTAACACTTGACCCGGATAGATCAAGTTAGCGTTGTGAATATTGTTAGCACTCTGTAATGCGCTGACTGTCGTGCCAAATTTAGCTGCGATCGCACTCAAGCTGTCACCAGAGCGCACTGTGTAGGTCGTCGTTGCTGGCTGAATGGCGTTCTGCTTAGCAGTCGCTAAAATCTCAACGTTTGAGCGATCGATCCATGACATGATACCGACAAGTAAAACTTTGTTGCCGTTTGTTTGGATAACTTCATAGCTATTTCCTTTGACCCAGTTTGGAATACCCGCACCATTGCTCCAAGTCTTAGCACTGAAGTTCACTTTGACTGTGTATCCAGTAGTGATATCTTTTTTCGGCGTGTTATCTGCTTGAATCCCTTCTTTGACCGCTTCTGGTTTCGTTACTGGTCGCTCAGCATCACCATGTTTGTAACCTTTCTTAGTAATACCTAACAAATCAACATTGTAGTCCAAACCACCAGCCCGACCAGTCGAAGTAAATTGCCAGATCGCAACTCCTGGCATACTTGGGAAATATCCCCACAATGGTCTAGTTCTAACTTGCATATCAGCATAGGATGCGATCCAAAGAGAATTAGGAAATTCTGATAGGATGCGATCTAATTGCAAATGATTGGCAATATAGTATTTTCCAGAATAAAGAACTGGTGTATAGCCAGCATCCCTGATCCGACGCATACCATATAAAACATTATCTGTATTATCCTGCACACTAGGTCCAGCACCATCTTCATAATCTAAAGCGATGATCGAATCCTTTGGCGTTTGGATCTTAGGCAAGAAGTAATTGAGCATATTAGCTGTTTGCATTGTATTCCCGCCTGTTTCCATCCACACATAAGTGTGCATCCGTAGGCTCATCGCGATCCCTGTGCTTATCTGTGAGCGATACGTCCATTGGTCATATAAACGTCCATGCACTGAACCGCCGATCTGGGCAATGCTAAAAGTATCACTTGCTTGAACTTTCTGTGCACTTGCCCCTTGATAGATCGCAGTATCAGTGCCATATTCACGTTCATCAGCTTGGATCACATCAACAGCTACGATTTTTTGAACTACTTGAGGTGCATTAAAAAGAGCATCAGTTGCATATTCTGCAATCGTCGGTCCAGAAATAAAAAGAGCCGTTGATGCAACGACTCCCAACAATAATTTTCTCAACTTCTTCAATTAGCCCGCCTCCTTATCTTTTTGTGGGTACTGTTTCAACAGATCACGCTGTTTAGCATAGGCTTGTTCTACTGCGTTTACGATCACTTGTTCATCTTTGACAGTGAATCCTGCGTCTAAAAGCGCCCGTGTGACAGTTTTAATCGCATGATTTTTCTTCATCGCACCGCTCAAGTACTCAGTCACTCCAAGTTTTTGAGCGGCTACCACCGCATCTTTTGCCAGTGGCTCGAGCACGTTAAAAATCGTACGTGCACGCTCATTTTTTCGGATCTCACTTCCAACATAAACGATCACAGCTGTAATGATCGTAATAAATAGTGTTACTAAAGCATCCATCATTTTTTATCTCTCCTTTCTAGTTTTCGTTTGAGCCTTGCATTTTCTTTTTTTAGTTCTTCTAAATCATCTTTATCTTCAGTTTTTTTGCGATTTTCGTGCGCTGTAATCCAAGCGACTAAAGCAGAACCCAGCGCACTGATAACCGCAACTAATACTTGGTCGCTCATCTTGTCACCCTTTCGCCATGATCTCAGTTACCATTTCCGTTAGTACAAAAAATGCGAAGATCCCTGGAAAGCCTACATAGACACCTACCAAAATATCCGTCATCGTAAATGACAAGAAAAAGATTGACCATACACATGTCAAAAGCCCAGTCATCATTGGACGATAGTATAGATTTTTTACATCCCACAACGCATAAACTAAAGCTACCGTACCGACACAAGCTAACATGAAAATAAACGGCGGGTCATCTAACACTTCAAGATATCCATACCCGTCTAAACTAAAGATCCCTGAACTTCGTTTGACGATAAAGAAAAACGCCAGAGCATATGTCTCCAACGCTTTAAACAACCAAAAACGATTCTTTTTTAAATTTTTTAGCATCATTCTCACCTTCTTACTGCTCCTAAACTCTCCACATCAGCATCAGACCAGATGCCTAATTCGTACATCACTCGAGCAAAATTAGGCTTACGCTTTAAACTGTCATTATTAGTGTCACGATTTCCAACAGCATTGGTCCAATTATATTTACGTGCATCTTGAATTGGATCGAGCGCTTTGGTCGTCGGCGACCAGTAAATATAATCACCACCATCTCTTTTCACAAAATCTTCTAAAGTCAAAACCCCACGGGCACAATTTATAATGTTATATACTAATGGGTATGCTGCAAATTTATTTGTTAATGAGTTTTCGAAAGAATGTCCATAGCCGTACATTGAACCTGACGTAGGATAGTCTGGAAATTGAATACCACAACCGTTGTCAAACCAAATAGTCCACGGCGTAGTCGTTCTATCTAGTGTCCAAGTCGCCGGCGCTCGCCTCTTATTATAAAAACTTTGCTGAATATTACGGTCTAATGTCTGTACGTTGCTTACCAAACTATTGAGTTGAATAGCCAGCTCGTTTACTGCATCTTCGCGGAATCTTTTTTCATCCCCAAGTCTTTTTTCAAAATCATTTCGTAAATTTCTATCAGCTAGTAAAAGTCCTGTATTGTTAGTCGCAATACGTTCGGTTAGTTGTTCTACGTGACCTAATATCAGTTGATGAAATTTGTCATTCAACGCTTTATCTTTATTATCAGAGTATGATTTTACTTTGGTCTCAGTATTTGAAATATCCGTTTGTAGAGCTGATTTAGCCTGTGAAAGTTTAGTTTCAAGCTCACTTTTGCTTTCTTGTAGCTTGTTATCAAGTGTGTTTCGTACACCATCTATTCGTTCTACAAATTCTTCTTTAAGACTATCAAGATCTCCCAACGTCGCTAATGCAGCTGCATTGATCTTGATCGCAACGTTTTGATTAGCCAGTTGCAAGGCAAAATTGATCTGTAAATTAGTTCGACTCCCCCCTTCATAAGCATTGATATATTGTGGTTGATTAGCTTTGATAACAGCAAATAAACGTTCTTTACCGTCAACTTCAGCAATCAAAAAGACCGTGTTTAGTGTATAGTCATATCTAACATCATACCCATCAAATAAAATCTCAAACGCAAGTGATCCGTCACCTCTTTGGCCTGATCTATTCAAAGTGGTCTCTTGATCATGCGAAGCACTATTGTAATTTGCATCTGTCAATTCCAGTAAACGATCTGAATTGTATGCAGTCGATGAAGCAACTGCCTTTGTGATCAATAGATCTTTTTCGTTTGCGATCGCTTGGTTTAAAAGCTCTAATCCTTGCGTCGTAACGACTGTTTTAAATTTATCTGACATGATTTCTCCTTTCTAAGTCGCATCATAGATGATCGCATTATTTGTCCCTGAGATCACTAGCACCGTTGTTTTTGTGCTATCGATCAAGCGAACTTCATGAACACGAACGCCTACCGCTACCGTATTTTTTATTCGATGCATTAAATAATTTCGCTCCCAGTCAGTTTTAGCCACGTCAAGTGGAATATCGATGATGCTGATCGCTAGTGGCTCGTCTTCATGTTTAATGATCTTCATGCCACGAACATCGACATCAAAAGCATTCTTGATCGTAGTCAAAATACCATTCGCGGTCGTATCACCACGTCTAGCAGCAATCTTTGATTTAAGCATTATCCGATAAAAGCGATCATCTGCTTTACCGCGTTTCTCATTGAGTTTTTCACCGATCGCATCAAGTAACTTTCCAGAAGCTTTATCGATGTTTCGATATGTGGCTATCCCGTTAAACTCATCTCGAACCTCTGATAATGACCAAGCAAATAAACGCACCACTTTTTGTAGATTCTGGCCATATTCAGTATTGAAAGCACCAGTCAATCTGTGCATGTATTCTTTAAAGATATCTATCATTTTAAGATCACTCCATTATCTGCAACTTCAGCAGTTTCTAGATCGCTTAGTTCGATATCCTGCGCTGACACTTCAGTCTTAGATAGTCCGATCTTAACATCAGCAACAACAACTCCAGGAATGCTATAGATCCTTTGATACAGATAACTGTAGTAGATCATACTTCCCATGCCGACCGAACTAACATAGTCTTGTACCGCTTGTTTAACTTGTTCATCGCCATCTTGTGGATAAGCATCTTCATTTTTAGTAAGCTTGATCTCAGCAAAGATCCCACGTCGGACAGGAAAGTCAAACTTGACTTCATGACTTTGGCCAGAAATATCTTTGAGTGAGACAACTTGCTCGCCGGCTGTCGTTACTCCAGCAGCTACTGAATTGAAAATAGCTTCAGCAATATCGTCTTTATAGCCACCATCGACAAAAATATGAATGCTTTTCGCCGGTGTATTCGTGGAACCATCATCTTCCATCGTGTCATTTCTGACAATACGTACACTACGAACACCATTAACTTTTCTGATAGATGCAAGAACTCCGTTGTATGGAGATGATGCTGTCGCTTCATTGGCTAATGTGATCCGACCACGTAGATCAGCATCTGCTTCAATTTCTGCCCCACCGATCATATCGCTGATCTCGACATGTAAGATATTTTCCACCGGCGTTACTTGTCGAGCAACAAAGCTACCATCTTTATTGTATTTTGCGCCTAGATCATAGGCGTACAGGTAGCGACTCGTTCCGATCCCGATATTATCAGTTCCATGTGCTAAAGTTCCGACTGAATCGATCACGATATTTTGTTTACCGGTATCTTTCAAAATGATATCTTCAGTCGTGACATACATTAATTCATCACTAGTCTTAAATATGGTTCCGGCCGGCACTTCATAACCAGCTACGCCATAGATCTTAACGTTACCAATCGCAGTTTGCGCCGGCTTACGCGTGATCCCTGCGTTAGCTGCTAATTGATCTAAAGTAGTTCCGATCGCTGAGTCGACAAATTGCGAATTATAGACGACTTCTGCTAGTTGATGCAACTTGTCTAAAAAATAGGCGTGTACTCTGATCAGAATACCGCCTACTGAATGTGTGTTGATCTGTGCATTTTCACCAAACAATTCACGCCACTTCAGACCTAATTCTTTGACTAACTCTTCATAACTTGGCCGAGAAAAGCCGTTTTTATCAATCATCTAAAGCCACCTCCATTTCAATAGTTTCCGAATTTTCAAGCGTGGCTACAAAGCTGATATAAAGCTTTCTGCCAACAACATTTATTTCATTGACGATCACACTCGCTACACGCTCATCTTGCATCAGCGCGTTATTGATATTACTAGAAACGTAATTCAAATCGTAGTCTTTACCGATCAGCATTCTCTGATCAAGGCCCATCCCTAGATTAGCAAAAAATTCTCCTTTACGAGATTTGAGCAAGATTATCAATGCTTGTTTGATCTCGTCGATTTCTGACACTAGTTGCAAATCCTGGTCAAAATCAAAATCTCCGTCGTTAGTCATCTTGATATCTATCATGTGAACACCTCCATCACCACAGCATCATTTAAGTTGTGCATTCGTTCAGAATCTAACTTAAATTCGTTAGCTGTACCGTCCCAATTAACTAAAGAACGGTCCAAAAAGACAACACCCACTACACTTCCAACATCAATAAACATTTGCGCAGATTTACCAACCACCACGTTCATCAGCAAAGCACGTTTAGTACCGCTTGAGTTTAGTGCTAGTGGTTGAACGCTTGCTCTGGTGTGATCATCATTCAACGCTGTAACTTTTGCTAACTGGCAAACGTGAAGGTTAGCATTGATATTCTTTACAAGTTGTCTAACAAATTTTGTATCATTATCACGTAACACCATTAGTTTTCAATCCCTTCAAATTCAGTTCTAGCTTCAGTACCGTTGAAAGTATGCTCGCCGTTGATCACATACATTCCATGCGCCAAATACTTACTCTTGACATCGACACGCGAAAAAGTGGTCAAGTGATAGTTTAAAATGCTGGTGCATGAAAAACTCCAGCGTCCATACCCATCATCATCGTCCTCATCTTGCCAATCGTCGTCCCGACTTGCTACCGTAGGACTTCCGATCAAACCCGTCTGTGGTGTCAAGCTGAATAACTCAGCATTTCTACCCGCAAAAACAAAAGCAAAAGTTAAGCGTCCACGAAGATAAAACAGACTTGTTTTAGTTTCGGTGGCTAGCGAGCTTAAGATCTCCATCGGATGACCTTCAGCAGTGTATTCTTCTTCAAAACGCTTATTCTTGTTGATGCTGACAAAGTCTAGTTGCATACCAGCTCGACGTGCTACTTCTTTGACGATCACATCTGCGTGTGTCCCAGCTGCAAACGTGATATTTTGCTTTGGTAAACGCGTATAATCTTGTCCTTCGAGTACACGTAACACGTAAGCTGTATCAGCATCTTGTAGCGTTGGTGTCGTCGTCCTAAAAATCGTACCACTCATCAAAAGGCCGGTATCGCCATGGTAACCAGCAAAAAGCTCGACTTTGTCACCTTGCCGAATGCTATTAAAGTGTCCTGGATTAATGTTGAATAGTGTGATCTCAGCGATATGTTTTTCTGAGTTGCTAGAAAACGGTACTGTGAAGTGAATCTCAGATGATTTAGCATGATTTTTGTTGTATTGAAATTCGATCCTGCCAGTTCGAGTGTGAACTCTGACCAATATTTCAAAACCAAATTGTGCTTTACCCATTTAATTCACCACCGAATCTATATACAAAAATACCGTTTTACCAAAAGTTTCTTTGTTGACTACTCGAGTAAGTCCCGATTCATCCATCGGAACCAGATCTATCGACGGCAAACGATAATCAGTATAGTCACTCCAAAGGCGCTTGCCATAAACAAGCTTTTCGCCCAAAATAATTGGTTTGCCTTCGATATCATATAAGTCAACAGTGTAAAAATCACCGACTTCATTGTAATTGATCTGCAGACTGCAGTGATAGTTTCCAAACGATGTATCAAACATCATCGGTAACTGATCCAGTCGCAGTTCATACTTATATCTTTTTGACATTACTTGACCCTCGCTCTCGCACCGATCGGAATTCTGCGATCTGGCCATTTATTCCAATTTCGCAATGTTTGGATAGGTGTACCATACTGTTTCCACCAACCCCAATAAGTGTTACCGGCAACGACTGTGACCCATACCCCCGGTGGTGAAGGTGGCGTGATTGGGCCAACATGTTGAACTCTGACAAAGCTAGATTGAACAGTCGTTACGCCCTTGAATTTGATATTGACCTTGATTGCATTTTTAAAGCCACCTTCATCGTAGTCTTTTGTCATGCTCTCGATCAAAAAATCATCTCGATAGATTGCACCACGCCACGAAAGGACAACTCCACGAAATTGCCAATCCATCAACTGTGCCCATTTGTTGTTGATTTCATTGTGATCTTTGCCTTGTATAAGCCCAGTCATCGTCCATTCGATCGATTCACGTTGCGTGTGATCACTGATCGCATTTCCTGACTGCACAGAATACTGCGCAACCTTATTGACGATCTCTTCTTGCTCACTTTCAGCAAAAATATCAACCGTCTTTTTTCCATCAGTTAATTTGGCCATGCTTGCCACCTCCTAAACTTCAGTTGCTGGAAATTGTTGTAACAGCTTTTCACCGATAGCATTAGCGATCGCATTAGCTAAGTTTTGGTCATTACCATTGCTTCCTCCTTCAACTTTGATATCAAAATTAAAGGTATTATTATTAGTTATTGTCTTTTGAACAGTATTGTCACCTTTTTCGACTACAGTATTTTGTCCTGGTGTACCTTTGGCTAATTTGCGCAAGTTAGGCATTTTCAGATCAAAAGAAGGTGTACCTTTTTCAAGCTTGAACATCTTCTTTGTGTCTTTAGCATTCAAAACTTGCGTGCCTTCTTCAAGCGGAACGTATAAGTTTCGTTGCTTTGGAAATAGTCCGACTAAGCCGTTCTTGAGCTTGAATGCTTCGACAAAGTCAGTACCTGGTGCATCATTAACAAGATACATCCCAGCTTTAGTACCGCCATTTGAAGCCCAACTTCCGCCACCGGCAGGACTGCTTGTAGTATTGCCAAAGCTTGGCGTGCCGGTCCAAAGCTTGTTGAATGCACTCTTAGCTCCAGGAGTCCCAGCAGCTGCATTACCATTCTTCTTAACGTTTGCTGTGATCGTAACTGTCTTACTTCTGACCGCGTTGATCGCACTGACTAAAGCTTGAACTTGACTAGTCCCAGAAACGTTAGCTAATGCTTTAACAGCTTTATCCTTTAAGTTATTGATCGCTGAATGCAACCCTTTAACTTTATCCGTTCCCGTTACTGTCCCAGTCACTTTTGCGTTTTTATCCTTGACTTGTTTGATTGCTCCAGATAACCCTTGCACCTTACCTTGACCTGAAGCCTGCGCAGTGACTTTAACATTCTTACCTTTAACTCGTTTGATATTAGTGTTCAGAGCACCTAATTTGGCACCGCCAACAGCCGATACACTGACTGTTGCTTTCTTATTCTTGACTTTGCCAATGTCTTTACCGATCGCGCGAACTTTATTTTGTCCGGATACGCTTGCGGTAATTCTTGCACGCTTATTCTTAACACGCTTCATGTCAGATGTAAGACGCTTGAGTTTAGCTTGACCACTTACACTAGCAGTAACTTTAGCCTTTTTATTCTTGATCTTCTTGAGATCTTTGTTGACCTTAGCAAATTTATTTTGGCCAGCAATACTTAAAGATACCTTTGCCTTCTTGTTCTTGAATTTTTTGAGGTCTTTATTTACTTTACCGAGTTTTTTATCACCAGATAATTTGATCGATGCTTTAGTTTTCTTGTTCTTCAACTTTTTCATCGATGATGCAGCTTTTTTAAGATCTTTTTGCCCTGATGTTTTCAAAGACACTTTAGCTTTTTTGCTCTTGAGCTTGTTTAGATCTTTAAGTGCTTTAGTTGTGTCTTTAGGTAATTTGATCTTAGGTGACGGTCGCCTTGGGCTTGACTTAGCTTTAGCCTTTGGACCTTTAGCTTGCTTATTGAGGTCTTTTTTGACCTTATTCAAATCATTGAGAGCCTTAGTTGCATTCTTAGCGCTAGCAGCTTCCTTCTTGTGACCATTAGCATTCTTGTTAGATGACTTGCTAGTGTCACGCTTTTTAGGTATCTTAGGAGTCTTTTTCTTGCTTCCAGACTTGCTAGAACTCTTCTTAGGTGATTTTTCTTTTTTAGAAGCACCAGTATTTTTCTTCTTAGGATCTTTATAAGCTTCACCATTATGATCTTTGTAATCTTTTTTAGCTTTATCGAGAGCCTTTTTAGCCTTATCAGCTTCTGACTTGGCTTTTTTGTAGTCTTTATCTTGGTCTAAAAGTTCTTTAGTACGACGTTTAGCTTCTTTTTCACGCTCTTTTTTACTCTTACGTCCAGAAATTATTCCTTTATTAACATCTTCTAGTTGCTTTTTATAGACTGCGTTTTCAAGATCTTTAACTTTACTACTTTTTTTCTCAGCTTTCTTACTTGCCGATTTGACTTTGTTCGTATCGTCTTTTTTGATTTCACTAGCAAGCTTTTTCTCCCACTTGGCGATACTTGACTTATCGCCACTGGAAATAGCGTTATCTAACTCTAACTGAGCTTCCTGCGCCTTAGATGAAGTAGATTTAGCCGCTGCTTCCATCAGCTTGTAATTCTTCTTGGCTTGTGCCTTATAACCTTTTGCAGCTTCCTGTGGGTTTTCGGCATCAGCACTCATAGCTCCGGTATAAGCATCTTGCCATTGTCGGCTGTTAATCCTATCAAGCGCTTTTTGCTGAGCTTCAGATATTTTTTGACCTTCTGTTTTTTGTGGCTTTTTACCGTACTTCTCATTGTACTTACCACCAAACCACTCACCAGCTTTGCCACCTAACCAGCCACCAAGTGCACCACCAGCAATCGTTCCGACAGGTCCAAGTAATGAACCAGCCGCCATTCCGATCGTAGCACCAACACCAGAGCCAACAGCGCTACCAACGCCTTCATGACGTTCGCGTGATCCAGATTTAGTAGTAGCCATGACATTCAAAGCATCGAGACCAGAAAAAGCAGCATTCAGCATTGGTGCTCCGCCTTTCAAGAAACGACCGGCACCAGCAATTCCACGACCTAATGCGCTCGCACCGCGTCCCATTGCGCTAGCTCCACGACCAACAGCTGAACTAGCAACTGTACTGCTTAAATTACCTAAGTTGATCAGTGCTTTACCCTTGAAAGTATTCCAACGACCGCGACCACTTCGAGTAGTTTGAGCAAGTTCTAAAAGGTCTGTTCCTTTTGCGATAAGAGCGTTTGAGCGTGGTGTGGCTACAACTGTGCGCCCGGTATGATAACGCCCCATACGTGTTGTTTTACCCGGTACATAATCCATTCCTAAGTAAGGATTGAACTCACCTTTGAATGCTCCCTTACCCCTATGTGGCTTCTTGACTCTACCATTCTTATCACGATAGAAAGTTCCGCCGTTACCATCAGCGTAATCAATGACGTTACCTGCATTATCAAGAATTGGTGATCCCGCATTTGTTCCAGTTGGACCACCTTTACCATTCACACCTGTTCCAGGTCCACCAGAAGCAGCGCTATTCATTTTATTAGCAGCTGCCATCATTTTATCGGCGGCACCGTTCATTTTAGACGCTGCAGTCATCTCTGGCGCTTTGATGCCGGTGATTTTAGAGATGATCCCACTTAGACCTTTACCAATGACCGGGATCTTACCTAAAATACCCATGATAGGCTGAGCTACCTTTTGTGCGATCCCTGCCATTCCTGGCACCTTACTTAGTCCCCGGATAGCTACTAAAAAGGCTGTAGCTTTACCAGAAGCATTAGATAAGCTTTCACCAATTTCGTTGAACTTTTTGCTGGCGCCTTTTGGAATATGCTTGCCTATATCTTTAGCGAGACCTTTGACACTGTCATATCCTTCTTTGACGCCTTTACCAATGCGCTTGACCTCATCAACAAAGCCTTTAGAAAAACCTGAAGCAAATGGTTTAGCAAATCCAGTAAGATCTTTGCCGACATTGTACAGTTCTTTGCTGAACTTTCCTAAAGAATTAATACTAGAAGATGCCATTTTAATTGCACTCTTTGTTACATTTTCAGTCTTTTTCGAATCATTGAAAAAGTTTGTGATTCTAGAAAATAATTTTCCATCCCCACCAAAAGATTTATTCAATTCTTTAGCTAAACCCTTTTCGAAATTAGCAGTCATTCGGACTAGACCTTCTTTTACAGAACGTCTTACCCCCGCTAAACTCTGGTTCATTTTCTCTGAAGCAGTTGATACACCTGGAGCCATCCCCATCATATGGATAGCTTCAACAAGGTCATCCCCTGTATAATCTTGAACCTTTTCAGATTCTTTGCCAGTACGCTTTTTATAGGCCTTTTCCAAATACGCATCAACGTTTGAATTAAAAGATTTCAATTGTTGTAAACGTGTTGAACCTAACTCATTTTGATCTAAAGTTTTAGCGACTGACTGGATGAATCTGCCCATCGCTTCATCGTCCATACCACCAGCATCTTGAAGATTCAACATGTCCTTTGTAAGCTGTAAAGTTTTCTTTTTATTACCAGCTGTCGAAATTTCTCCACCAGTGGCAAAAAAGGCCAATGCTGCATCAGAAACTTGCTTATAATTATTACCAGCTGAAGTAGCAAGCTGACCAATATCTTTTACCATATCTGCAGAGAACTTTTGGGCTTGTTTGTCAGACATTTTCTTGCCTAACAGATCATATACTGCTCGAGCATTAGTTGCCCAAGAAACTTGAGATCCTTGCTGTTCGCTGATATATTCTAATCCCTTAGCAAATAAACCTTTAACACCTTGCCCAGCCGCCATGATACCATCAGCGGCAAGATTACCCAGAGTGTACATCCCTACAGCTTCTTTAAAAGCTGAACGGATCTTGCCAGGTTCTTTTTCCTGTTGCTTAGCAAGGGATAACTGTTCTTGCGCTGCACGTTTAGACGCTTGTGCAGCTTGTTCACGAGCTTGTGCCCCTTGTTTTGCGGCGTTTGCACTTTCTTTTTCAGCTTGTGCGACTTGCTTAGCTGCATTAGCCAGTTCACGTTCGGCACTCGTTGATTTCTTGATCGATGCCGAAAGGTTATCAGCATCTCGATCAGCGATCTTCAGTCCTTCGCTGATTTTTCTTCCTGCCATACGTCCATCGATCTGACTAGCCCGTTTCAAATCAGCAGTTAGCTCATCTGCTTTTGTCTTAGCTTTATTTAAACCTTCAGACGCCTTTGTACCAACATCGGATAAATTTACCCGGTCAACATTTTTAAGCTCTGTCGTGAGCTTTTCTGCAGCGTTTCCAGCCTTTTTTAGACCATCACTTGCCTTATCGCCAACATTTGACAAATTGACATTCTTAACATCTTTCAAGTTAGCTTCTAACTGTTTAGCTTCAGCTTGAACTTTATTGAGATCATTAGCCATTCCACTGAATCCACTAGAATTACCTTTGCCTAAAGAGCTTAGGGCCTTGTCGATGCTTTTTAGCACAGACTCAGCTTTCTCAAGCTCAGACAAGCCAGTTACTTTGATATTCGCTTCGATCGTTGCTTTATTCGCCATCTAACCCTAGCCCCCTTTGTAATTCTAGTTTTTTATTAGCAACTTCATTCAATAATTGGATCTCAGCCATAGTCGCTTTATCCATTTCAGCTTTAGTTGCGATCCCCATCATGACCGGAAACCACAACATTTCTTGATCTTCGAACTGTTTTTTGATAACTATTGGAGATTTTTTAGCTAATCCGTTCTCCAAGAAACAAGTCCATAGCTTCGAATAACTCTTCTAATCCTGGACGTTCGTTCATATCGTCTAATTCAAGTTTTTCGCTGACAACGATATTTTGTAGATATTCGTTATACAAGATAGATTTAGCGATCATCCCATTAGCCATGCGTGCATTATCCAACATTTCATAAGCCTTCATCACGCCTGGGAATTGGAAAGTATACTTCCAGTCATAACCGTTTGCATCAGTAAAGATCCATTCTTCGTTATTACCCAAGCGATCTACCTTTTGTGGTTCGATCTTACCTATAACTTTTGTTTGCTTTTCTTCTGCCTTTGTCATTTTCTTTTCCTCCAAATATTTTTTATTAGCTTAATGCTAAAAACACCCAAGGGAGTCGAACCCTTGAGTGCTGAATTTTCTATAATACTTCGACTTGCATATCAAGCACTTCGATCGTATAAGTCCGTTTTGGTGTTTCCTTGCCAAACGCTGCGTCAGCCGGCTTGGAAATGATGCACTGTGTTCCAGAGATCTTTTCATAAGGTGTCGTTGCAACCAAAGCAAAGACTTTGTTAGTGTTTGCTAATTGATTCAAACGTTTGTGATCAACTGAGTTTCCGGATAAGTTGACTGTGATCTGACCTAAACGGTTGTTGTTGATCGCGATCGAAGGCCAACCTTGAGCATCGACCGCTGTCCGGACACGCTCTTCTTTGACCGTGACATTGAACATATCTCCATCTTGGAAATTTTGTACTACTCGTCCATCGATCGAAAGATGAACATCTTTAGCATCATAGATATAACCTAATTCATTAGCCATTATGTGTTACCTCCTACAAATTGATCTGACCATTGACCGTGACAGAATGGATAGCCCCAGAACGGGTATAGCTAAAGCTCAAGCCATTATACTTGCGTTGCGCAATATCAGCCTGTGGCGTGTTGGCTCGTGAGACTGTCCGAACTTGGAACTTACCCGAACCCGTTTCTTCATTGATCAAAATGATCCCGTTTGCGGTCGCTTGGTTAAGCACTGTCGTCACTGTTGCATCGATTTGGGCGATACCTACAGCGTCAAACGTGATCTTACGTGAAGTCGATAAGAGTTTTTGTAACTCAGTCTCGATCGTTGCTTTGATCCAATCATCACCATGCAAGGCATCGATAAATTCACCCGAAAGCGTAAAACCTTCCGAAGTTTGTTGGATACCTGATTTTTCAACGTATGTGAAGATCTTGTTGGTATGAAGTTTTTTGATGTTCGTTACAGACAGATCGGTCGTTTCCACACCGCCAATTTGACGGAATTTCCAAGTGATGGATCCTACTTGTTCGTTACCTAAAGCACCGATCAAAGCCCCGGCACCAAATAACGCCTTAGCTTCAGTCTTGCCAGATGCGAATACGATCACACGCTTGACGCCTTCAAAACGGTCAACAAAGCTATCAAGCTTAGTCGTTACAAACTCTGTTGTCGCCGGAACTCCAACGACTGCAAAGCGTTCTGATTGACCGTCTAAATAGTTGGCCAATGTTACAACGTCTGTCTGTGCATCTTCACCAACTACTGTCGCAAATTCCCAGCCTTCAGAGTAATAAGCTGCAGTTGCTGCTGCAATACTTTCTGAATATGTGATCACGACAAGCTTTTCACCGTGATATTTTTGCGCAAAATAGCCTTGTGCTACAGCCAAAAGCTCACTATTTTGTGAAAAATCTCCTTGAACTTCTCCTAACGTGAAATAAGACTTTACGCCAGCTGTTTCTCCTTTTGTAAAGATCGCCAACACTCCCATATTTACTGGAGTAGATGGTTGGTCTACGTTAAGCTTTACTGTGATATCTGATAATGTTTCACTCATTTGATACCTCTCCTTTATCTAATTTAATATCTGAAATCTCGCCTGCTCCTTCACCCACATAGCTTTCTTGCAAGCGCAAACGACAATCAAAGCCTGCCATATACGCATAAGCATTCGTCTCGGCGACTGAACGTAACTGCATTTCCATCCGCTCTACTAGCACGATATTTTGTTTTTCCAGTTCATCTTCAGTCAGCTGATCGCCAAATTTTTCGCGTAATTCGTTTGCTCTGATCAGGCAATCGAGCTTTGATTTGTCATAAACTGTAAATGACAAGATAGCTTCGAACACGCCGTCCTCTTCTAGAAAACTTTGTGGTAATTTTGGACTAATGATATCGATCGCAACATAAGGCGGAGCAGGCACTTTACCATTCGCGTTCAGATCGACCATCGTCAGCCCCAAGCGGTCCTTGATCAGTCGACTGAATGTTCGATACAGTATCCTGTAGTCGTAAGCTGTCACTTTCGTTCGCCTCACTTTGCATATAATATACATAGACATTTGAGTAATTGCTTAGATCTTGCATGTTGACAACACGATAGAACTTGCCTTTTTGTTTGACGATCGTCTGAGTTGGAAATTCATGCGATGAAAGCCAGATCGCATTATACTGTTCAATTCGTCCAACATCTCTAAGTAAACTCACGATCGAGTACTGACCAATCAAGTTGTTTGGCACAAAAGGTTCAGTCAGTTTGATTGGCTCTGATTCAACACGCTTTGCTTCGCCATCGATCCACACTGTTTCATCTGATTTTGGATAGACTGTTAAATCGACCGCAAACATGTCTAAAACAGCTTTAAAATCTAAATACATTAGCTTTCCCTCCAATCGATCGCACCATACATCTCGCCTGTGTCAATGAGCGTTTTACTATGCCCCTTTTTAGCGATCGTTCCCTGAGCGTTTGGAACAAAACCACCAGATGCGATCGTACGTTGGATACTCATGACCATAAACTTACCAAGCCGTTCACCGATATTTTCAGCTGGACCACCTTCAAGAACTTGAGTAACGAATGGAGCGATAAAATTCGCATACCGTGCTTCATTTTCGTAAAGTGCAGTACGCAAAAAAGGACGTGCCGGTATACCACGACTCGTCCCATATTCGTTCCAAATTGCTTTTTTCTCATTCATTCCATCAAATAACCCTGCTTCGATAGTTTTTCCATCGATTTTTTTCAGTTCAGCGATCGTCTTATCAAGTCCAAAATCGCCGGTCACACTTCCTGTGATACTAATATCCATAGAAGCGATACATCGTTTCGTTCACATATTGATCTCGATTAGATGGTGTATATGTGAACTTCAAGATTTTACCTGGTTTTAGCTTATTTTGGTCAAGATAATCAATGCTATTGCATCGACGGATCCAAGCATTAGTCACACCATATTTTTCAGCGATCAGCCAAATCTTGTCACCTTTTTGGACCTTATACGGTTCTAAAGATTTTGGCGTTGGATAAGGCGGTTGCCACCGTGCAGCTTCCCAACGCTTAGTGACAAGATTGTAAAAACTAACTGGTCCTGGAACTCGCCCATAAAGATCTTTAGGCGATAATTCTTCAGGTGTTGGTTTTGGTTTGACTTCATTTTTAGGCTCTTCTTTTTCGATTTGAGCCGTTTCTTCTGGTGGTGGCACAATTACACTCGTGACCTTTTCTTCTTCGACAGGCGCAACTACAGCATCATCTGTGTTGATTTCTGTCGTTTCGATTACTTTTTCTTCTTCACTCATTATTTTTCACCTCACAAAAAACGAATTGAGCTAGTGTTTGCTTTGAGCGATCGCTTAAGTCGTTTGTATTCTGCTAAATAATCATCGCTACCACCGCGATCAAAATACTTAACAGTCAAGACTGCAGCTGTTTGCTCTTGGATATTTGAATTTTCATTACTTGCTACATGACAAAAATGCGCCGTCAAATACGCCGCACCCATCACAATATTTCTTTCTGTAAAGCCATCATCTTCAGCTTGATTCAAAGCGTCATCGATGAAACTGTCCAAAATATTTTCGTCCAATTTATCAACGATCGCTTTTATGTTTGGAAATAAGTTAAGACGGGTCTTGATCGACGTCTTCATCTCTTCTTTCATCGATATAGCCTCCTTCAAGCAATTCCTTTAATCTCAGCTTGGTAGTAGCTCCAGCATAAGGCTTATAGGGATAAGTATCACCTTCCCAATAAATATGCTTTTCGCCATTCTCATCAACTGAGTTCAAATTACTATCAGTAAAAGCTTCAGTTACCACGTAAGCCATTAGACCTCACCTGGCTTCTTTCCGGTCGTACCAGTTGTTTTCTTTTGCTTACCGATACGCTTATCTTCATCAACGTTTGTCACTTCGTTATTAACTTCTTTGTTTTCAGGTGCACCAGTCATACCAGCCTTGCCTGTCACATCAGAGAATGTCACCTTAACCACTTTTGTTGGGTCGTAAAGGTATGGAGCGTAGTAAGATGTCGCATAGATGTCTGTCCGACGTAATTTAGGTACACGATCAGGTTCGATTTGGACACCACGTTTCATCATCAATTTGATCGCTGGTTTATTACTGTCATCGACTTTGACAAGATAGGCTTCATTAGCGTCTAATTTACGCGAACGTACTAATTGCACACCTAAAATGTCGCCGTAAACGCCCTTAGTCAAAGCATCGCTACCTAATTGTGTACCACGCAACCAATCTTTACCAGCTTTCAAGCGTAATTGTCCCGCTGCTTTTGGCGAAACTAGCAACACAATACGACTATCATCTTCGTCATTGTAGATATCTAATGCGTCTTGAATACCGTCAACAGTAGCTGGGACTGTAACATTTTGGGTCGCACCTTTTAGTGTTGCTAAGACATCATTATCGACTTTGTTTGCCATTGCTTTTGCGATCTGTGAAGATAATTCTCCATACGGATCACCATAACCTGTAAGCAAGGCTTGGTCAGTGATCGAACCGCCTTTGCCGATTTCTTTGATGGTTGCTGCTTTGGAACCATAGGTCAAACTAGACGTTTCGATCGGTTCGCCTTCCTTGACGTCTTGAGCATCTCCAATATAGTTCCAAGCTGGAAACTCCACCGTCGTCCCTGGACGTCCTTCTAACGTGCTATCGACTGCAGCTAAGCCTGTAAATTTCATTTGTGCTGTCAATTCTGCTGGGATCATATCCGCTAAGACTTGCGGATCCAGCATATCTTGACTATAAGTTACTTTGTCTGCCATTGCTTAATTCCTCCTAAAATAATTTTTTGACCAGATCTTGATATAGTTCTGGTTGTTCTTTTTTCATTTCTAAGCGCTCGGCGTAGGTCATGCGTTTAAATTCATCTAAAGTAGCAACTTTTTGACCACTTCCGGACTGTTTAGGTGCGTCAGTACTAAAATCTTGACGTCGAATTTCTCGAGCTTTAGATTCGACTAACTCAGCGAATTTCTCGATACGCTCAGATGTTTTTTCGGCCGTATCAGCCACCACCAGATCTAAAACATCCTGATCAACTGAGATCCCTTTTTCTTTCAAGATCCCCATTGCTGTTTGTTCCATCTCTTGGCGTTGCACCTTAGCACGAAGCTGTTCAAGCTCTTCGTCACGTTTTTGATCTTCATACTTTCGGCGTTGTGTTGCATTCATCTCTTCTAGTTTCTTTGCTTCGTCTTGTTCGGCCTTAACTTTTGACTTGGCTTCTTCAAAGAGTTCTGAACGCAGCTTGTCTTTACTGCGCTTAACACGGTCTGTCACGATACGATCAACTTCACTTTGAGTAAACATCTTTTCTTGTTGCTCAGATGTTTGCTCTTGGGAAGTCTCCTGTACGTTTTGTTCTTCTTGATCCAAAGTGGACCCCTCCTTTTTAAAGTCTTGTTTGACTGTTTTGCCTTGCAGCTTTTAACGCCGTCAGCATGTTTTGGGCAAAAGAAAAAGACACCCCACATGGAATGCCTTTATAAATAACGTTTCTCATAAAGTTTTACGAGTTGTAGCAGGATACGCCAACTTATACTATCAAGCTTCTTTTGAGAAAATGTAGCTTTTCGCAAAAGTTTTCTTCCCAGATCTTGATAGATCACATGTCCCATAATGGTTGAAGCTTTATTATCAATCAACAACCTAGTAACTGTGCTACGGAGATCTTCCGTAGCATTTTTATTTAGTTTCATGGAATCACTCCTTACATCAACGGTAACCAGTCTTTAGATTCTTTAGCTACTTTGTAAGCTTTTTGCATTAGTGAATTTTCTTCCAGGTATTGGATACCTTGGCTAGTAATGTGCCAGTTTCTCGGATGATTGAGTACACTGTTTTCTGGTGGAACAACATCCATAAACTCAACTCCCTTAACGTAACCATCATCAGACAGTATTTTCATAGTCTGATAGAACTGCCGATCTGAGATACCTAACATATTAGCGTTCAGACTATCAATACTAGCTTCTAATCCGTTTTCGTAACAATCATTTAGGTATTTCAATATCTTAAATGCTACTCGAGCATAGGAATTAGACTTCATATCCATCCCTCCGTGTACTAAAAAAGCACCCAACGACGAGTGCTTTAACTTTCAATAAAAAATCATATCCATATCTTTCCACTGATCCTTCAATTTTTTTTGATCAACCTGAACATTAAGTACTTCATCAGGATCAGTAGCATTAATTTTGTTTGTTGTTCTTCCGGCATCAGTTGAAAGCTCCCATGCAATAGCATAGCTACCACTACTATCATAGATAGGCTCAAGAAGGTATGTTTTTTTATTAAGCTTAAATTCAATTTCCATTTGCATATCGATTGAATCTTTTAAATCACTTATCGACTTCAGTTTGCCTGCTATCTCCATATTCTATCGCCCCTTCTATGAATTTAATTTCTTCATCAGTTGGCTCACGCCACTTTTCACGTCTAATTTTACCATTGACCGAATCAACAATCCAGTCATGAACATGTGGAACAACAGGATGATTTTTAGAATTTCCATGATTAGTTAAATCATAGTCTCTGTAAGCGTATCCTTTACTGTCATAAATACGAATGGATTCAGCTTTCCCACCACGATATAATATAATTTTTGCATTCGGACGTCCTCCTTTATCAGGTTTAACCGGTAAAGATCTGACATCTTCCACAACTTCAAAATCGTCATCTTTATTACTATTTTGTAATCCTAAATCATTCTCATCCCTATTAGCACTAACAGCACCTGCTAATAAAGCAGTCATCTTATCATTGCCTATAGATTCATCGCCCGCCAATCTCCGACACCGGCAATTAGGATGCGAACTCTCTGGTACTCTCGGGCTGGCCTCATCACCAACTTTATAGGGCCCACTCAGTGCAAGGAACATACACTTTTGACAAGCGCCGGGTTCAGTCACCCAATCAAAGTACTTCACGTTGTTTGCTTTAAATGTTTGTTCAACGATCGCATCTTCTCTTGCAGCTGCTTCAGTCCGAGCTGTTCGCTTGGCTTTGACTGTCGCATCCCTAATGATCTTAGGAATATTGTCAGCACGCATACTTTTCGCATTTCCCGGATAAAAATGATCTGCGATATCTTCTGCGCGCATCCCTTGAGATACCATGCTATTGATCACATTGCTGATCCGGTTAACAGCTTGATCATGATCTGTCAATACTCGCTCGGTCCAAGGTACGAAGTCTTTACCAGTTTTGACTTCAAACTCTGAACTAGCATACTTCTTGACTGACATTTTAGGGATATCTTCATACTTTGCTTGATAGGCGATCTCTTCTTTGACGGCTGTCCGATTATTCTTATCGATAATCTTTCCGACTTTGTGAACAACAGCGATAAGAGCCATCCCCACCAAAGCCGTTATTAGCCCTTTAGGAGACGTTTGACTCATCGCAGTGTAATAGTCCACTCGGTCTTGTTCTGACGCTGACAGGTCATCTGGGAGCTTGTCGTACTGCTGTTTGAGTAAAAGCATGTCTTTTACTGTGACCTTGCCATAAAGATTAGCCGGAACGACCACGCCATCAACAGCATAACGATTATGCACATCACTGACGATCGCACGTAAAGTGTCGACTGCTTGACTATACACTTCTTCAAGTTCTTTGTCAGTGATCTGGTCACGATCAAGGAGCTGGTCGATCCGCTTTTTGACTTGTTCGACTGTTTGCATTTGGATCACCGTCCGTTACTGCGTTAGTTTGCTTTAACACTTGCATGTTTGCCTTCATCTGCTCGTTTTTCTCTCGATCCATTCGTTCTTGTTCCTGGCGTGGATCATTAACGATAGAAAGCGTCTTGAGCCACGTTTCACTTGATACTAGGTTCGCTAAGATTTGGGCCGTTTGAGCTTCTGAAAGAGTATCGTGTGGTAGATCATATTGGAAATTGACATCAATGTCTTTCCACGCTTCTCGACTGATGTTTTCGATCAGATCTGAAGCAAACACGACTTGATACATATCTTTCAGCGCCTCCGTAAAACCGCGAGACTTGAGAGTAGCTAGATTTAACATCGGCTTGTACTTCATTTCGAGCGCCACACCTGTTGAGTTGCCAAAATCTTTATCGTTCAAGTTAGTTATCATCGAGACTTGATAAAGATTATCGATGACTCGATTGATAAGATTTTCCTGCGTCGTATCAGCATTTGGCTTAGACAAAAAATCGACGTCTAGACTTTCTGGTGTCTCGTTTGGATCATCGCTTTCTCTAGACTTCAGATTGATGATCCGGTAATTGCGCAGATTTTCCAGATCATCTTCGCTAAGGATCGCACCTAGCACTTTCATATAAGCGTCAGCGAAGTAATCGACGTCGTTCGCTTTCTCAGACATAGCTTTGTTGATCTCATCGATCAGTGGCAAAACGTTCTTAATCACGCTTAGGCGCTCATCGTTTTCTACCGCTTCGATAATCGGGATCATCCCAAACGGGTTAGCTATCCGGACACCAAAATTACTTGTATTCCGACTAGTATCAGACTCCCATTGGTAACGCTCAGAAAACACTGTGAGCTTATAATTAGCTGAAGCTCCGATATGACCATAGCGAACTGCATACAGTGGCTTATGTGCTACTGTGTTGTCGTAGATCACAAAGGTATCGAGTGGTAAAGCATCAGTAACATAGATCTCGCTGTCGTGACTGTAGACATAAAAATAAGCCCTGCCAAAAATACAGGACTCTTTCCAAACACGAGCGATCACACTATCCATTTTGCGTGACACATTGAACTGAGATAGCGATTCATTGCCTAGATCTTCCGGTAACGTGATCTGAACAGGTTTACCCACTGAAAAACCAGTAAATGTGTCGACTAGCTTTTTAGGATAATTCAGAACAAGGCGGTTATCTGGTTTATTATTTGGTTTTGGCAAAGCTTTTACGATAGCGTCATGATCAGCCTTGTAATAACGACGCATTTTCGCATACTCTCGAGCGAGTTGCTCATTTTCTAAGATAAAGCGCATGACATCAGACTGTGTGATCTCTTTTTCGCTGTCGTAATAAAACACATTGTCATCGCTCACGATGCAACGATCATTCAAATATTTCACTAGATACCCTCCTTTCTTAACTTGATATTCTTGCGTTTCTTGGTGTATAAGACTTTCATCGCAAAGTACCGATCGGCGTCCATGCAGTGATCATGTTCTTTGACGACAGCATCTTCGCCTCGATCAGCAGCTTTTTTGTCCCACATGTATGACCCAAATTCCTTGATCGTGTGCTGACTAGCCTCAGTCCACTTCATCTTGCCCTGGTTCATCTGTGTCATCATGAAACGCACGCCATCTAAGACATTATTGTTAGCATTGACGACGCCAAAGCCCCGATTTCGCAAAGCTTTTTTGAAAGAAGCTGCAGACGGATCAACGATCAATTTGACATCCCTACGTTCTAAACGATTATCAAAGAAGAAATCTTCGAGATCATCGATGTATTGCTCATCTGTCTTCTGTCGTCCTGTTTCACGGCCGGAATAATAGTACTCGGCATTGTTGTACCAAGTACCCTTAAACAAGCTCCAGAGCTTAAATACAGTCGCATTTTGCGTACCGTAATCGATGCTGATCCATTGCTTTTCCCAAACGGGTTCTTTTGAGATGTCGACCACCATTTTTTCACGATCGAAATTATCATAGACTAGACCGTCAGCCATTGCCCATTCGCCCAAGATATACCGACGATAAAACACCCCAGAATACATCGAGTCATAGCGTTCAAGCGTGTCTTTTGACAGCGATGGATTATCTTTCATCAGAAAATGAATCCTGATCGCTTTTTTCTTTGTCAGCTCATCGATCCATTGTAACTTGAACCAGTGATAAGGTGAGTCTGGATTACAGTTGAACCATGCTTTTGAACCTTCGACAGACAAACGCGATGTCGCTTGCGCCACGAAACTTTCAGGCATTAAAGCAACTTCATCAAAAAAGAACCCAGCCAAAGTTATACCTTGGACTAGGTCCTGTGAAGCTTCGTTAGTTCCGCCAAAAAGGAAAAAGTAATTTGTATGCCCATTTTTCGAGACCGTCAGCATATTTTCTGATTGATTGTCTTTGACGCGATAATGCTCTGAGATCAAGATCCGCTTTAGATCTCGAATAACGTTGCGCCGAAGTGATCCGATCGTTTTGCCAGCCATTCCAAAGTTTCGTCCGTTGAACTGGATCATTGCCCAACGAACATAGGACAGTGACATTACAACTGTTTTACCAGCACGGACAGAACCATCACAAATGATCGCAAACTTGTCTTGATACTCAGGGACTTGCCACCAAAAAAGAACTTGAAGTTGCTTTCTGGAAAAGGGATGGAAAGCAAATCTGATATTAAGTTTCGATCTCATCACCATCTCCAAACACTCCTTTCATCCCATCTTGTACGGCGCTTGCTAAGTCGTCTGTGCGCTCTTCGTCTTCATCAGTACCAAATTCTTCTTGCCTGATCTGGACTTCAAAGGCGTTAAGCATCGCTTTAGCTTCGGCTGAATCTGCTTCAGCTTTAAGTTTACGGATCTGTTCAGCAATAAAAGGATCGTTACCTGGATAACGTTTCATGATCTCTCTAGCTGCGCTTATCCTAGTTTTTAGATCCGCTTCTTTTTGTTCCTTAGCATATCCTTTCCCAGCCTGCACAAATACCGTTTCTTTTTGCTCACCACGCATCACAGCGGTGTAGAACTCTAATACCTCTTTAGCATCTGCGATCTTGTGAGACTCGATTTCAGCCATTTTGGCGTCAATATAGGATTTTACCGTAGGTTTTCGTAGGTTTTCTCTTCCAGAAACTTCACTAGAATATCCCGCTTTTATTGCTGCTTGCGTCGCATTGCCAGACTTAATATACTCATCAGCAAACGCCTTTTGCTTAGGTGTTAGCTTCTTCACATCATTTCACCCACCTCCGATTTTTAAGTAAAATAAAAAGCCAGCCTGTTACAGCTGACTTTCTTCGATTATTTGTACAACCCTTGGAGCTAATATGTACAACTCCTGTATCTCTTTGTTCTCGACTGTTGTTTTACCAAAGTGGGCAACTATCTGCCTCTTGCTTGTAGGTAAAATAACTTCATGACCTAACAGATCCAACACATCTGAATCATAAATACTCAGATAATTTCTATGCATATCATTTTGATACATTGCATATACCATTGCTTTCTTCCTACCTTCAAGCCCTAACACATATGCTTTATATCTTAATTGCTCCTCATGCTTTTTAGCTTGTGCTTGTTCAGAAACTCTTTTCTCTTCTAATTCCCTTTGTTTGCTTTCAAAAAAGTCACCAACTAAAGTCGCAATGAAAAACATTGTCAACAAAACTATCAGCCAAGTAAATTTTCTATAAAACCATTCCAAATGCAATGTCCCTTCAAAAGGAATAGCTAGTAGTACTAGTATTCCAAATAGTGACAGTATAAAGCGATCTTTGATACTCAACTTTAAAGTCTCCAATACAGCTTTTATATATTCCATTTCAATTCACCTCAAGCGCAATTATAACAAAAGCCCAGTCATGGGGACTAGGCTTAGTGAGATAAATTGAATTGTTAGTCTAATGACTAAAGACCCGGGCCGGACTCGAACCGGCTAGCATTACGCTACTCTTCAATACCGGGCCATTTTGCCACACTCGGCGTTTTACGTGGCAAGGACTTATCGCGCCCACACGCTGAACTTGTTTAGCGACGCTCCAGCACGTCATGCTTTAAGCATTGTCAGATTTATTAGAATGTAAATTAACTCATGTTCCATTTTGGAACACTATCATAATACTATGATGTTCCGACGGTTTACCAACGCTATTCCGACGGCTTTTCAGCGGATTTCCAGCGGAAAAGCAACGGTTTATTCTGATAGTCTTTTATCAAGCAGTTCTTTGAGTTCTAATAGATCTTCATTCTTGCCATACTTCGTGATAAATGTCCTTGCTACTGATTGCTTACGCAAATGCAATACTTTTCATGTAAAAAAACCTGATTTCTCAGACTTTTTCACTTATATTTGTGCAGATCTTTCCACCATGGACAACACGTCTCGAAAGCATCTGCAAATTCGTTTTCGGCTTTACGCTTCTTTACACGATATTGCGTTTCTTCACATCCTAGTCTTTCGCATATCTCCCATGCGCTTAAATCATCAGCATACACAGCAATTAATATCTGCTTGCTCTCATCCCTGATTGCATTTAAAGCTTCAATGACCCGTTCTAACGTTTCTTGTGCATATACACGTTTTACGATCCGCTCTTCTAAGTTATTGCCAAAAGAGGGCGCTTTAGGTTCATCGGTGATCACAGGCGACTTTAAAAAGCTATTTCCAACACCAGCCACTCGCATTAATTTTGGATAATCTTGCTTGAAAAACTTGCGTACATTAGCTGATGTTTCGATCACATCAACATCAATACCTGAAAACCAGTTTGCAAATTCCTCCGCTTTGCTCATATCGATTTCCATCAAATTGCCCTCCATGTTATAATTTATAGTGAATATTTGTTTGGAGAACGACTGCGAGTGCTGCGGTCGTTTTTTATTTGACTGCGATCACCTTATAACGCTTTTTTAGCATTGTTTTCCTTTGTCTAGCTGACGTTACAGTTGAAACACCACAATTCAAAAATTTAGCCACTTCTTGTGCTATCTCAAATTCGTGTTTTTCACCCGTTTGAGTATCAAATAGATACCATTTTCTGAAATAGCGATCCTTTCTTTTGCCTCTAGGGGCATGACTCTTTCCACCATGAACGCTCCAATCAATTTTCTTTTCACCTTTTTTAGGCATACCAACTACTTTGATATACGCTTCAAAAGCCTCTGTGATCAATTTGTCTTCAGGATGTTTTTTTACGTATCTCTTCATCTCGAGTCGTTCATTCGATAGCTCATCACCATATTTCTTACTCAAGATAGTTACTGCTTCCATGAACTTCATTTTCTCGTCCTCATTAGGTCCACGATCTCATATAACTTGATCATACATTGAACAAGAAAAATCAGGATGAAAAAATTAATATCTACCAACACTTTTAAAAATTCACCACTAAACTGATGCCACAGAGTAAAACCACATAGTGCAATAAAACCCAAAATAGTTGCTGCACTCCAAATTTTTCTTAACATGTCACATCCTCCTAAAAAAAGTCGTTATAATACATAACTGCCCACATGATAAACATCCCGACTGCCATACCTAATAGCGCAAAAAACATTAATAACCAGCCCATATTCTACCTCTCCATATCCTGTGTAATTTTTTGAAATTCTAGCTCAAGTAGATTCCATTGACGTTTAAAGTCAGCGTATACTTCTTCCCACGGCTCATCTTCAGCCCAAGCTCTGCGCAATGTCTTAGCCATGTTCTCTTTGATTTTGTTGCGTCTCACTTGCCTTTCCGAGTCAGCCATTACTCCCGTATACTTATCTTCGATACCTTGCAGATAACCGACCGATACACTGAAGTAATTTGCTAGTTTGACCCATGTCGCTAGTTTAGGCTCACGCTTACCACGCTCATAATAGGATAATGCTTGTTTCGTCATACCAATTTCATGCGCCAACTGTGCTTGGCTGATATTCTTTTTAGCCCGCAGCTCTCTAATTCTATTTTTCAACTTGTACACGCTCCTCATCAACTGAATAAATCAACATAGCATTGACCCCAACGCCATCAGCCACTTGGGGTTGATACTCTGACCATTCAATCCAATTTCCAAATTTAATATCTTTAATTTCAACTGGATTACTTCGTAGCCACTTATTGATGCTTTCTTCAAGATCTAACTCAGAATATTCTGAAAACATCTTCACTCTTGTTAATTTCATACTTTTTTCTTTCCTTTCAACATTGCTTTTTCTTGTTTCTTCTTACGTCGTTTGCGCTTGTCACGCTTGCGACTACGTTTCTTTCCTGTCATTTGTCGTCCTCCGTTTCTCTGAAATAATCTAAACTGACATCTAAGGCGTCAGCGATCTTGCACACGTTTTTAAATGACGGTTCCCGACCATCACGATAACTTCGCAATGTACTTTCTGGGATACCCGTCAAGTTACTCAATTTGTATACTGAGTATTTTTTATTTTTTAGTTGACTAGCAACTTTCTTCCACATTCCTATGCACCTCTCTTCAAAACTCGCAACATTTTGCGGTATAATTATCCTTGTAAAAAGATATGTTAATTAGACAACTTGAACGGAGGAATTTTTATGAATTTAACTGAAGCTAACTATCTTGAATACACGTTATATCTTTTTAAGGAGTATCTTATTTCTGAAAAAAATATCCCTAATAAAAAACTACCTAATTATCGAATCGTATGGGATAAAGAAAACAACCTACTAGTAGGCAACACTTTATTTTGGAACACTACCTTAATGGAACCAGCATTTAAACACCTTGATTCAGCCTATATCCCTAATACTACTTATTTTTCTGTGAATTCTGTTCCCGAAGATACATTCCCCGCCCACCCTAGAATAAATTGGTATGATAAATATCAATCTAAACCTAATAGATTTACAGATTTAGAGAAACTATATAAAACACCAGATTTACTTCTAATGGAATCTATAGACTTTGTGAATAACCTTAAAAATAAGAAATTACCTACCGATCCTGTGGCTATGTTGTTAGATTATAAAAACTTGAGTACAAATACAAAACTACCCTTCATTCTTGTTTCTCAAGATGTAGAATTAACACCTGTTAGCCTTATTGAAGTTTCAGAAAATTAGACTCATACTTGATTAAGTTATAAGCGTATTGAAGACTTGCATATGCTTCGTCATATGTTAGGTCTTCTTTTTTCATGACTTCGACTAATTTTGTACCAACTTCCGCGCTCTTACTTCCGAATAAATTTGATACTGGGTTTTCACGCTTAAACTTCTCCAAATAATATTCTCGTGCTGTTTCCTTGCTGTTCATATTATCTTCCTCACTTTCCGTTATCAGCAAATGCCAGTAATGACATTAGTAGCAAAAGCATTCCTAACATCAACCACTTATACACCAACACCAGCATTTTCGCTCTCCTTTTTAGCGATCATATCTTGTGCGATCTCATCTTGATATCTGATTATCGCTACCATGATTCCTACCACAAGTGGGTGCCCATCGTAACGCTTTTCGATCCTGCCTGTCGTATCGATCACCCATTTCCAATATTCGGCCGAATCGATCGGATAATTTTTCAGCATAATGTTAGCTGCGTTCATCCAATTCATGACATCTTTAAAAAACTTTTCCCAGTCCATGATTACGCCCCCTCGATTTTGATATAGATCCCTGGTACTTCAGACCAAAACTTTTCAACATGCAAACCTGCGATCAACCTATCATCTTCCCAAAAGCAAAGATCTGTCATGCAGTCTTGAAGCAGCTTCATCATGTTGTCCAAATCTGGCTTAGTCGTCTTATAGCTTCCGTTTTCGTGATCACCATTCGGATATAGCCATTTGACTTGTAAGATGACCAACTTCTTAAATTTTGTTTCCGGAACAAACTTAGCCAAATGAGCTGTTAGCTTTTCACGTGCTGCTTTCAATTCTGCTGGCTCATAAAATACCGGCTTACCATTCTTTGCGACAGTCACTTTTTTCTGTTGATGTGTTGTGTTTGGGATATCCTTCATCGGCATAAAAAATTCCATTATTTACTACCTTCTTTCTTTGCTCCATGCCATGTCCCTGTTTCCTTACTGTATTCAATGATCTTTACTTCGTCACTCAAGTAGTCAAACAACCAAGACATGACATCATCTTGCTTTGATAACCATCTGATCACTTCGCTTTTCTTCACATCAAACTTTTCTCCTGGCTGCCGATGAAATAATGCAGGCATGTTTTTTACCACATTTAGTTTTTTACTTAAGTGCCATTTTTTAGTCATTTGTCACACCTCTTTTATCTCTATTTTTTTATCTTTTCACTTTTGTCACGACCAAAACTTGTCACTCGTCGTGTCCATTCATATCTATCCCAAAATTGGGAGATATGAATGACACCGATGACAGTTGCTGTGACAAGGTTTTTGGCGTTGTCATTCACTGTCATTTCTATTTAGCCTATTACGAACACTGTCACTGTCACATCTATTTAGAAATGACAGAAATGACAATAACTTTTTAAAGATGATTAATTTATTTTTTTCTTATCATTCCATCTTCTATGACAAACCTATCTACTTTTTTAACTCGGTTATAAATCGCTGTTCGTTTAACATCAAGGTAATCAGCTACTTGATTCACTTCGATAGGTCCACCATCCATACTCAGAATATTGAACGCTTCTTCTAGCTCTTGTTGCGCTTTTTCAGCTCGATTTTGATTCGATTTTTGAGTTCCTTTTTTCCATTTTTCTTTTGTATCATCTTCTGGATCGATATCTTGCAAAGTTTCATCAAGTAAATGGATCGGATATTTGAACCAGGCATTCACCGGAGTAAATTTAGGGAACTCACGCAGCGTTCCTTCTAAACGCCATGCTGTAGCTTGTCTTACCATCGTTACTGCAAGATCTTTTTGCTCGTTGATATATTTCAACTTTTCCGGATCTTGAATAGCTTTCATCAAGTGTTTACCCATTTCTGATTTACTGAAGATATCGTCTTGGCCAACCTCTGAATAAGCTGGGTTATACGCCTTGATTGCTCCTGCGTAAACGTTACAGATTGCATCATTTTCACGTTGCTTGTACCTGTTCTCATCGACCGGCAATTCTATCAAGTCTAAGATTGCGTCTGGATCTCGTGCAAAAACTCCGGAACCGGAAGAACGATCGATCGAACTTTTGCCACCTTGAGCGCCTTTTGAATGGTGGTGAGCATAGATAACTGAACACTGCAGTTCTGTAGCGATCATGTCGAACTGATTAACAAAAACTGACATGTCATGAGCGTTGTTTTCATCCCCGGTTAGTACTTTATAGATCGGATCGATTATGACTGCGATGTAGTCCGACTTTTGTGCTCTTCGGATAAGCTTTGGTGCTAGCTTGTCCATTGGACTTGTCTTACCACGCAAGTTCCAGACATCGATATTTCCCACATTATCGTGGCCACGGCCTAATTCTTTGTAAATATCGGCAAAACGTTTTTTAGCCGATCGTTCGTCCAGCTCAAGGTTCACATATAAGACTTTTCCTTGCTGACATTTGAAACCGAACCATTCCCAACCTTCAGCGATCGCAATAGCTAACTGAATAAGTGAAAAAGATTTACCAGCTTTTGACGGCCCAGCGATCAGCATTTTATGACCTTGCCGAAGAACTCCTTCGATTAGTTCCGGCGCTAACACGATCGGTTCATCAAAGAGATCTGCCATATTTTCCATTTCTGGCAAGTTATCATTCATATCTTCGATGTATTCTTTCCACTCGTCCCAACTTACTTGACCAATATTTCTGGCCACTAAAAATTGTTTTTTGCCGGCACGTTCAAAGCCTGGCAATCTAGTTAGTCGTGAAGGATTCTTATTTTGCTTATCAATGAATAGCCCGTTTTTCTCAACGATCTTATACAGATAGTCGACACGTTCTTGATACTCACCATAGTTAGCAGCGTCTACTTTTACTACTGCGTGCAAACTCTTACCGCCGGAATAAGTCAATGTTGCGATCGGTAATTCGAGCTTGCGCAGGATTTCGTTTTGCTTGGCCACGTCCATGTTGTCGGACTCGATCAAAGCGTAACGAAAATCAATGACGTTCTCGTTTTTAACACCTTTGCCATCAAGTGGATTAAATCTGATCCAGGCCCCGGCTTGTTCGTTTGGATCGCCTAGAACTGCACCGATATCTTTTGTTTGCTTAAGCTTTTCAATGATCGTTCCAGCAGTCCAGGTGTATACACCTTGTGTTGGTAACCATTTTTCTTTGTCGCCGTGCTGGCTCAAGTAAGCATCATTCACAAAACCGACGATATCATCAGCTCTAAAAAGTGTTTCGAAGTAATCGGTGATCTGCTTGATCGGATCCAAATTTTTAGGCTCTTTGACTTCTTCACCTAAGATGTAATCAGTATTCACAACTTGATAGCCACGATCGATATCAGATGCAACAAAGCTATCGTTCCAGCCAAAACTCGTGATATCGCTGGATGGTGGCTTCCAACCACCTTCTTTGGCTAATTGGGTAATCGTTGCTCCGGTAACTGGTTTAGTAGAACCATTAAACTTATCCCACTTCTTTTCTGTCTCGCCATCTTTATAACGGGCCATATCACGTTGACTCCAGGCATCCCAATCACTGACAGAGTAGCCTTCGTATTTCAATGCAAAACCCACATTTAGCCACTCTTGATAAGTCAAGCTTGCAGGATCGATATAGTCTAATAGTTCGACTAAGTTCAATTTATTTTCCAAAGACTACTTCTCCTTTCCTTCAACGAATTTTTCTCTTATCTTGTTAAACGCCGCTTTCCAGCCATCGTCATATCCTAAGTCATATACTGTACTGATGTGTCGACAAACATTTTCTTCGATTTTCTCTAAACGTTCATGTTCGTCTGCGAAAATGCCGGCAATTTCTTTTTGAATATCTTTCATGTCCATCCCTCCTCATATTTTTTGAATCGATTCAATGCCCGGACTCAGAATCGAACTGAGATTTTTACTGTAAATAAATCTTTTTCGTAGGCTTGTTTTGGTGGAATGTGTGGCACCAGCCCCGGGCGTGATCCCCACAGTAGAAACTGTGAGGAAAGTATTTTTTTAGTTTGGTTGGTATTCAGCCGGTGTGATCCCTGCTGGAATTCTCCAACCATTGGCTGCGATCCGATTTATCAATTTAGTTGCGTGTTCAAATTGCCATGTTCCAACATGATTGAATCCTCGTCCTTCTAAAAATCTGATCTGTTTTGGAGTCGTTAGACCAGCGTCACGACGTTTGCTAAGTCTTTCAAGTAACATCTCTGCTTTACCCGCATTTTCGATATCATCTGGATAGATCCCCAGTTTTTCAAGCGCTTTGATCTGTTTATCTGTTGGTGGTCCCATCTGAAAACCAAAGGCTGGCACAAAGTCTGTTAGATCTGAAGCTTGGATCGATAACTCGAATTGCAAAGGATCAACAAGCTTTCGTTTGCGACGTTTCATTTCTGCTAGCTGTTCAGCTAAAGCTTGTTCACGCTCTGCAACAACATCTTTTTGAGCTTGCTCTTCAGCTAACTCTAAATCGATCGCTGTCCCGGCTTCTTCGATATTTTCAGTCATCTTTTGAGCAACTTTTGCATCAGTGGCTATCAAATGCGCTGGGTGACACAACTCATGACGTTCTGTGTGCCACAAAAAGTCTAATAAAAGTAGTTCTTCTTTCCCTGGCGCAAGTCGAGTCCCACGCCCCACCATTTGGCTATAAAGCGCTCTAACTTTAGTTGGTCGAAGCACGACCACGCAGTCGACATCTGGACAGTCCCAGCCTTCAGTTAATAGCATCGAATTACACAAGACGTTGTACCTGTTATTCTCAAAGTCAGTCAGAATTTGCTCGCGATCTTGTGACTCTCCGTTTACTTCAGCAGCTTTAAAACCGTGCTCGTTTAAGATGTCCTGGAACTTTTGTGACGTTTTGACTAGTGGCAGGAACACAACTGTTTTACGATCTTTACACTGCTTTTCCATTTCTGTAGCGATCTGCTCAAGGTAAGGATCTAACGCTGTTCCTAGATCTTTCGTTGAAAAATCTCCCGCTTGTTGTTTTACAGCGGATAGATCTAACTTGATCGGGATCGTTAAAGCTTTGATCGGTGATAGATATTTAGCCCTTATTGCTTCAGCTAAGCCGTATTCATAGGCCAAGCTATCGAAGTATGAGCCTAAATTTTTCATATCGCCTCGGTCTGGCGTTGCGGTAACGCCCAGCACGTTTGCATTCTCAAAGTGTTTTAGCACTCGTTGATAGCCATCTGAAATACAGTGATGTGCTTCATCGATCACGATCGTATCAAAGAAGTCCGGTGAAAATTTTTCTAAACGTTTTGGACGTTGCATCGTTTGGACAGATCCAACTACTACTCGATAGAAACTGTTAAGACTTGTCTGCTCTGCCTTTTCAGTTGCTGTCTTTAAGCCAGTTGATTTGTAAAGCTTATCTGCAGCTTGCTCTAATAGCTCGCCACGATGTGCCAAAACAAGAACTCGTTCACCTAATTTGACCCGGTCTTCAATAATCTTGGAAAATACGATCGTCTTTCCGGTCCCAGTAGGTAAAACTAGCAAAGTTCGCTTATTACCTTTCTCCCATTCTTCCTGTACTCTCTTACGTGATTCTTCTTGGTAAGGTCTTAATTCCATTAGATCTCCTCCTAAGCCAGGATGGTGATCTTGCCATTGCTGATCTCAGCCTTTAAAGACTTTTCAAAGTAATTTTTGATGTTTTTGATAGCTACATTTCTCCAAATTCCACCATCTGCTTCAAATAGTGCGCAACGTGGTCCTTCTTTCATTCGGAACACAAATTTTGATTCAGGCTGTGCTACTTCATTGAATGTCCGATAAGGCGCTAAAGTTACTGGATTTGGAACTTTGACATCAACTTTTGAGGCAACACCTTGATTGATCGTGACTGCTTGTGAAACTCCATCATCACCGACAGTCTTAACAGAGTCCTCGCTGATATTACCAACTACTTTCAGTAAGATCTCACGGTCTGAACTATCCGTAAAAATAGACTGCAGCTTGATGTTAAATTCTTCCGAGTGGTAGAAGTAATCAAAACTGAACGCTGGGACGATCGCATTAACTTCAGCTAATCGTTCTCGACTACCATTGACTTCTAATTGTCCTTCTAAAAATACAGTTTGCTCATCTTTGACCGTTAAAATAAGTCGATCATCTTTTCGATCTAGTTCAGACTTGATGTAATCAACTAAGCTAGATAATGTGTTCAGATTTAAACTTTGTTTTGCGGTATATGCTACTGGATCTACTCGATGTGCAGTTCCCTCGCTATCGATCACGTATGGAATCTCTTCAATAAACACGACTCGGCTTTCTGGCTCAATACCGTTATTTGTTAAAAAACTTAATGCTTCTTCTGTTAAACTCATGACTGTTACCCCCGTTTTTCTTGTAAATCAATTACTTTAGCTTTAGTTTCTTTCTCGACCACGTCTACTGGTTTACCAACGTCAGTCTTTAGTTGGCTATCTTCTGGATCAAAGTAAGTTTGTCCTGGCGCTCCAGAACTAAGCTCATGCGCCTCAATTCGCCCTGTCTTAATATCTTTTCCAGTTAAAACCGTCGTTTCAACTTCTTCTGTTGGTGCTAATACCGACTTGATCCCAGTGGCTAAATTTACCGTTTGGCGTTTCTCGTCCGGTGTAAAACCAAGTGTGATTGTGATTGTCCGTTTCCGTTTTGCCGGCACGTTAGGATCATGGATATTTTTGAAGACTGCTTCTAGTTCCTTATCTAACTTCTCTTGGATAGCTCCATAAGCCATCCGTGATAAATTCAAATCGATCTCTTTTGACATTATTCTTACCTCCTAAAATGCTCCTGGTGTAAAACCGCCTTGCGCAGGTTGTTGCGGTTGTACTGGCGCAGGCTGTACTGGTTGAGTTGTTTGTTGTGGTGTCACTGGTGCTTGTTGTACTGGCTGTGGTTGTGGTTGCGGTTGTACCGTTGTTTGTGCCGGCGCAGGTTGTTGTGCACTAGCGATCTCTGGCGCATCTGGTTTAAGAAACTTTTTGGCCCTGTTATTTGAACGGTCGTTTCCGTTGTTATCTTGATAGTGATTTACTTCAAGTTCTGCATAACCAAAACTCCCGATGACAGCGTTCCAGTTTGGCATAAACGTTTGGCCAATGACTGGATTTTGCCCAATAGCAGTGAAGAACTCTGTCAATTTCCACTGCATACGTTTCAGTAAATACAAACGTTCTTTTACTGACGTCTTACCTTTAGTGCCGACAAATTCCATTTCGATCTCAGCGTAAGGTGTGCCGTTAGGGATTTTGTCTGACTTACCATCATAGATCTTGCGTTCAAAATTTTTGACTGTAAACTTGCAAACCCCGGGATCGAGTACGACAAACTCACTTTCTTCAGCGGTAAAACCACTGTCCCACGTTAAAAATTCATTTTCTGCTGTATTCATCTTTTGTCCTCCTAATTATTTAAAAATTTCAAAGCTTCATCCCATTTAGAAACTAAATAAGCCCACAAATCTTGCGGAACGTTCTCAGTCGGCGTTCCTTCCGGCATAAAACCTGCATTATAGATAAGCTTCATGACATCTTGAGTGGATAATTGGCTCATTCTCATTAAATCAGCAACGTCTTGTGGAATAGCTGCAGAAATCTCTTCTGTATATTCCGACGCCGGTAAATTTTCTGGTGGTGCCATTTGCACTTCTTGTTGCGGTGGTTCTTCCGGTAATGGTATTTGTTGTTGAATTGGCACTGTCTGTTGTGCGGTTGGTTGTTGTACCGGTTGTACTTGCGGTACTGGTTCAACTTGTGGCATCGCTTGTTCAAGTTGAACTCTGATCTGTTCATAATCAAATGGAAGCTCATCAGCAAGTCCCAAGCGATTTTTCGCATCCCAAGTCGGTTTATGTGTCGTATACATTACACGTTGGCCACCAGTCGCTTTTTTACTATTAGTCTTACTATCTGTAATGACAGTCGTCTTGAAATTGGCAAACAAGATCATATCCGCCCACTCTTTTACCAGTGAGGCGTCACGTCGTTCTAACTTCAGTACATAGCGATCAAACGCTCCTAGTTCATCAGGTAATTCATGCTTCTTAGTTTCTGAATGAGCTAAAAGAACAACGTTGTAATTTAACTCAACCAGTTCACTTAGTTTGTTTAAAAGCTTCCCAATCTCATCGGCCAAAGCAACATAGCGTGTACCATAACTAGAAGCATCGATTGCATCCCAATTATTTTTTGCCATCAAATATTGCTTTGCTAAATTTTCAGCCCAATCCATCGTATCGATCACAACCGTTCTAGCGATGCTTGAAGTTCTTTTTAAATACTCAAGTTCTTCAAGTAGCATTGTCCAACTAGTTGGATCAGGTAACTTTTGACCATCGATAAAGTTAGTCGAACCTTCAGTATCGATGTAGACAGGTTGCGGAAAGTTGTTAGCAAATGTTGTCTTTCCGATACCCTCAGGACCATATACAACTACTTTTAAGGCTTTTGCTTGACGCGTACTTGTAACTGTAAAATCCATTCTTAAAACGCTCCTTTCGCTGACCAGTCATTTGCTGGCGGTGTAGTTGGCTTGTTTAGAGTTTCATTTTTAACTGCATAGCCATCTTCGATAATGATTTCGCACTCATCGCCGACTGAAACTCGAGTAGCGATCGCTTGTAGTCCTTCTTGCTCAAGCCACGCACCAAATTCTTGTAATGTAGTCATATCCATTTGCTCAAGCTTATCCAACAAGACAAAACCACATTCTGGCTTAAGTTTTCGGACGATTGCAGTTGAAACTTTTAACCGGTCAGAACCAGACATGTTATCCCATTTTTGGCCATTGTAGATCAACTCACCTTCTTGAACTGATAATCCTGGCAATGGTAACGGGGCTTGATCTAATAATGCTGTTCGTTGTTCACGAATGTTATCGATCTTTACAGTAAGCTCTTCGTATTTTTCTTTGTACTCTGCAGCGTCCATCTCCGCTTTTTCTTTATCAGAATTAGCCCGGACTTTTCGATTGATCTCATCGATATCAGCAATATTCTTTTGAAGCTCTTCAGTCGACTCATCTTGTAAGTCAAGCGCTGACTTTTGAGCGATCTCTAAGTTTTGTGCTGTTTGCTGATGTCGAGACTCGTATTCTGCGAGTTGTTGACGTAAACGTACTAACTCTGCTTCTTCTTGATCGTACTGATTCTTAATAAGCGTCAAGTTTTCGCGTTTACGCTGATTTTCGCCGTTTCTGGCAAGGATCGCTTGTTGTTGCTCGATAAGTTCAGTTACAGATACCAGTTCTTTGGGGGCTTCTGGATAGTGCGGTTGCTCTTTAGCGTACTTCGCTTTTTGATCTGCAATTTGTCCGACCATTCGGCGATCGTTGTATAACGTAGCCTCCTGATTATCTAGCTCAACTAACTGTGGACCAACACCGATGATCTGCAGTAAGATCGTAGCTTTTTCCTTAGCTGTTGACTCCATAAATTTTGGCAAGTCGATAGCAAGCTCTTCTACAAAGCTATTAAGCAACTGCTGGCCACCTTTTTGTCCGTTTGGGTCAATTACCTTCAAGCTTGAGTTCTTACCCTTACGCTCAACGATAAGGCCGTTATTCATCGTGATGTGTAGGCTTGGTGGTGTAATAGATCCTTCACGATTGGGTTTAGATGGTTTATGCTTGTTACCACCTAACGCCCATGCAATCGCGTCTAAAACGCTTGTCTTGCCTTGATTGTTATTTCCACCGATGATCGTCAAACCGTTTTGATTTGGCTCAATAACTGCAGCTTTAACGCGCTTGACGTTTTCGATCTCAAGTCGGTTGATCTTAGTTGGCATCGCGTGTCACCACCTTTTCTTGAATGTTAGTTGCTAAATCAACAATTTCTGACGGCAAACGCATTGTCATACCTACTAACAACTCAGCAAGTCCCAATACAGTTCCTTGGTTAGCAATAACGACATCGCTGTGACTGCTACTTCCGAATTTTGAAGCTGTGATGATGATATCGGTGTACCCTTCGCTTTGTAATGTCTTCATCATCTCTTTGATGAGCTCTGCTTGTCTTTTTTGTTCCTTGTTCATTTTGTTCACCTCGTGATATAATTGATTTGTGATATATTTGATTTTTGGTCGCCTTTTCAGGTGACCTTTTTTTATGGCTTGAATAGCCAGTCTAGGCCCCGAGTCCACGTTTCGTCTCGTGCACTTGCGATTGCTGTGACGATCATCGCCAAAATCGCAGCCCAACCAACTACCCACTCTTCATGTGGTAGAAATCCGGCAAGCATTACACCAGACAGAACTGCCACAAGATAGCTGCTGTTAAATTTCATTTGTGTTCACTTCCTTTCTGATATAATTTAGTCATCTCCTATGAAGGGAGGTGATATTTATGAGCGATAATCTAGATGGTTTGATCAATAAATTAGATACCTTAGCAAATAACGCTAAAGAACTAGACGGTACTCACAAAATTCCAGCAACTGAACTTTTTGGCAAAGCTTTTTTAAGTCAACACACTAACAATCACTTTGCGAGTTTTGATGAATTTGTAAGTGCTGGAAATTTTTCTGAAGCTTTATTTGAAGATATCCCACAAAAAGATCTAGATCATTGGGTATCTCAAGCTACTGATTTCAATTCTTGGGACGAAATGTTATCAGCAGCTGGTGAAGAATACGTAGTTAGAAAACTCGGTTTTTAATTTCTTCAATGCTTTCTAATACGCTTTTGAGTTGCTTACTTAGAGTAGTTGCCTCGGTAAGCAACTTTTTTAATTCTTTGATCTCTTTTTCTAGCTCAACTAACCTCATCTTTACCACCTCCCTTCATCGATACCTAAGTTCTTCATTTTTTTAAACCGGTTAGCTGATTTCCAAATCAAGAACTCTTGATAACGATCCTCATCGATCCAAACTTCTTGAGTGGAAGGATGGATATACGCATCCCAAAACTCAGACTTTCGAAGCTCCTCTATTCGTCTGTGATAGGTAGATTTGCTTTGTGCGTATTTTTCCATGAACTGTTCTTTATTTAGCCAATTCCTTGCCATATTTTTTCACCACCTATCTGATCTTGAAATCAGAAATGATTTTCAAAATGATTTTGTTTCCGCGTGGATTCTTCTTACGACCGGACAAGTAATCGCTCATGTCTTGTTTTGCGATTCCATACATTGCAGCTAAATCCGCAATTGTAATGTTATTTTCGTTCAAATATTGAATGATACGTTCACGTCCTTCTAGTGTTTCTGGCATTATATTCACGTCCCTTCTTTGATATACTGAGTTTGAGGTGATAAATTTGAAAAAAATAAAAAATATTCCTGGAATAAATGTTCCGTCATCGAATACATTTGTATGTCCGTATTGTCATGCAGTTTCGCAGTTTAACTGTGCGAGATTAGCTAAGTTATTCCCTGTAGCTAGCGCTAGTACTAGTGCAATATTGGTTTCTGCCAAATGTGTTGCATGTAGTGAATTTTCTATTTTCTTAATCTTTGATAATGAAGAATTACAGCTATTTCCTTATTCGCTTACAGACATTCCACAACCAAATGAGGATATGCCTGAAGATATTAAGAAAATCTATCTTGAAGCAGCCACAGTGCTCAAAGATTCACCAAGAGCATCAGCAGCTTTATCACGTCTAGCTATTGATCACCTAACTTTGAAATTTTCTGATAAAAACAATTTAAATTCTCGTATAGCTGACATGGTTTCTAAAGGATTGTCTCCAATGGTCCAACAAGCGTTAGATACCGTCAGAGTAATTGGAAATAACGCAGTACATCCTGGAACAATCAATTTAGGCGATAACACTAAACTCGCTCTATCCTTACTAGAACTTGTTAATCTCATAGTTGATAAGCAAATTTCAGAACCTAAAAAAATCCAAGAGGTATACGACCGATTACCCAAAAGCTCCCTAGAAGCCATCAAAAAGCGCGATTCTAAATAATTTGCTTAGTATCTTTTTCAGCTAGTAATTCACCATCAGCATTCCAATATTGATGAACTACGCGTACAGGATCACTGCTTGTTCCGGTTCCACGTAAAATTTCTACATGAATCACTTCAACTAGTTCTACTAGCCGAGGTGATTTTTTATTTTCTGGCATGTATCTCACCTTCTTTATTCGATAAGTTCTAAATACTCTTTTAGCTTCTGAACGCCAGCTTCAAAATACACCCACTGAGCTACTTCTTTAGCCGAGTATTTCGATTTGCTGATTATCCAGCGCCCATATTTATTTTGCCCTGGTTGCTCAGCTTTTAATCCTATCCTGTTAGCGTACTCACCAACTTTTGCTGGATATGGTTTACCTGCTTTGGTTAGTACTCCAAGTTTTTCAGCAACTTCAGATGCCGTATACTCAACGCTCTCCACTTCCATCGCTGGAATTACCATCTCACCAACTAACTCTTTTCCAGCCCGATTTAACATCAGCTCTCTGTGTCGCTGGCTCTTCGTTGCCATCGCGATTTTATACATCAGCTGTGCACGTCTTGTTGCTGCGTTCTGTTCCATGATCTCTAAACGCTTGTCAGCTAACAGAGCTTTATTTTCTGACTCGATAGATTGACGCATTGCAAAGTAATTATCGACTAGCTGATCGTAAATTTCCCATGCTGTATCGTCTTCTAAGATCTTAAGTAGCTTGGAATAGCCACGTTCTGATAGAAGATAGATATTGTTGGAATTTCCCCACTGGGCTTTGGTAAATCCGTACTCTGAAAACAGGTCGTTTGAAACGACTTGTTTTAAATCAAGAACATCTACACCTTCTCTAAATCTTGTTTTATTACGATTGATAAGCTCATTGATTCTTTTAACTGTACTTTGATGAATTTCAGTAATATCTTTGACTAACATTGACTTTTTCCCTTCACCGAAACCACCTTCGATTCCAGTAAATTTAAAGTCACCTACTTTTTCTTGTCCTAGAACTTTTAAATCATTCATATTTACACCTCATTCCTTAGTTTGGTTTAAATCGTACTTTTTATTTAAAAAAAATGAACTCAACGGGGATTCCGTATAATTCGCTCATTTTTTGTAACATTCCCAGTTTTACACCACTTGGATTACGTTCATACTGTGATAGCGTTTGATAGCTGATGCCTAATTTTTCAGCTGCTTCTTTTTGCGTTAAACCTGCATTATTTCGAGCAGCGCTTAACTTTATTGGTGGTACTGATTGCAACTTGCTCACCTCCCAGCCTTTCTATTTTGAAATTTTCTTATCTTTTAATCGCTTTACCTCTTTTTTAGCACGAAAATATCTAAATTTGTAGTATCCCCATGCTAAGCCAAAAACTACTAATACACCTAAACATACATAATCAAAAGTATCTAACATTTTATTTTTATGTTATGATTAAGGGTGCCACAAATAAGGGGGCATCCCCTCTTTTCGTGGCTCTCAGAACGCTAGTGTTTAGGTTTACGTTCTGATTTTTTATCTTTTAGCTCTAGCCTTAGTAATTTAGCTTCACATTCAGCTTTTAAAGCTTCTGCACGTTGCTTTCTTAGCTTATAGAAGAAGCTGATTACTAGGGCTATTTCGATTACCTTAATCATAATTTTCTCCTTTCTCAATTGTTAAGGTCTTAATCAACCTTACAAATACATAATACTCCGATTTAATTCGCACGTCAATATTTTTTTCGCATTTTTTTATATTTTTTTCGTCTTTCCTTGAAAAAAATGTTATTATTATAGTGTAAATTAATTCGGATTGAGGTGTTCAATGTGGGCAGAGGTTATCTTACCCCCCAAGAAATCGAACTAAAGAAAACCATTTCTTTAAACTTAAACAATCTACTCAATAGTAGCCAAAAGAAAAAAGTGGATATTCATAGAGAGGTTGGAATTCCCAAAAGTACAATTACTGACTATTTCAAAGGAAACAGTCTCCCGTCAAAAGAGAACGTTGCGAAATTGGCAGAATTTTTCAACGTTCCTGACTACGAAATAGACCCGAGATTTAAAAAGAATACTGATGACGAAAAAGAGCATATTGATCTCACTGGAATTTCCCGACCTGAGACCGAAGAAAAAATTTTCTCTTATGAAGGTAAAGAAATACCTAAACGAGATTTAGAACTTATAAGACGTATTTTAGAAACTGGCGAATATGACGAGTAGGTGATTACATGTATTACGAGCAAGAAGATGTTCTTGATTATTTATTATCTATCTGTAAGAAAAAACATATTAAATGTTTTTGGCCATCCTCTCTTGATCCACACACGCCACCTACAGCTTTACCGAGCAAAAGGCGCATCGTTATGAACCCTAACTGGCACAATCAAATTGCTATCCCATTTCAGCTAGCTCATGAAATGGCTCATATTTTAGACGGTGACGATACTAATTGGATCCGATATTACCAAGGTACATATCGTGGTGAATCTAAATTAGAGTATAACACTAATAAAACTGCTATTCGGATACTGTTATCGTACTTTGGAACTGATGATATTGTGTACAACCCTATAAGTTTCATGAATAGTTTTGCAATACCATCATATCTAGGGAGCGCTGTTAGTGAAGAACTAGGCGCTTATTGTTATGGAGTGAAAGATAAAATTAATTTCGACTCTATTTATTAAGATAAATTGTAAACCCTAACGTTTTACGCTAGGTAATTTTTTGGGGTTTCATATTTTATGTAATAAGTATTATTATGCTTGACCAAAAACTGAGGTCGTAAAAAGCTGAAATAAAAAGGAGATGACATATTATGTCAAAATACAGGAAATTTATACTTTTTGCTACTACGTTAGTAGCAACGCTTGCTTTTGTATTCACAGGGGGGGTTATTAATGCTCAGAAGCTAACCGTTTCTGGTATAGATAAAAATGGTAATGTTACCAGTTCTAAAAGCTATTCTGAGGACGGCCAAGATTTTTATGAAGTAAAGATTAAAGCTAATAAAAAACAGGCAATCTATTTGTTAGCAGGCAATGATGGTAACGATCCTGAGCGTTATTCTGTTATTGATAAAGATAAAACAAACAAAAAAGGAAAATATACTTATAATTTGGCCTCTGTTAACGGCGAAGAAGCTGTTTATTACATCTCTACTGATAAGTCGCTAAAAAATAAATCAAAAAAAGCTACATTCAATATTGATAAAATTAAAAATAAAGTTAAAGTTGTTATTCCAGCAACTGAAGGAACTGTAGCAAAAGACCCTAGTGCTTATCAACAAATTCCTTATGAGAACTTAGCACGTTCTCCTAAAGAGTATAAAGGCAAAGATATCAAAATTTCTGGTACAGTATTCCAAGTTATTAATGATGAGCGACTTTTAATTGCTGTTGATGGAAATTATGATAATTTAGCATATGTTGGGCTCCAAAAGTCTGCTTTAAGTGACAATCGAATCTTAGAAGATGACAACGTTACTCTATATGGTGTTTCTAGTGGAATCTATACCTATGAAACTACAAATGGTGATGAAAAACATATTCCGTCAATGACCGTTCTTAAACTTGACAATGCTGGACAATAGGAATTGACCTTAGCCCGTCCCCGGTGGCGGGTTTTATAAGACACAAGAAAGAACATACATTCGAGAAAAGAGGAAAAATTATGTGGATGGAAGAAAGAAACGGTCGATATCGTTTTGTAGAACAATATATCGACCCTTACACTGAGAAAAGAAAGCGAGTTTCAGTAACGTTAAATTCGAAGTCTAACCAAGCTAAAAAACAAGCTAAAACATTATTAGACCAAAAAATAAGAACAAAGATCAATTCGGGTGCTACAGATGATTTAATAACTGGGGTAACGATGCAAACGTTGATCAATGAGTGGCTTGATATCTATAAAAAACAAGTTAAAAATGCTACCTATGTTCCTACAGTAAGCATTATGGATAAAATTTTGAACGAACTAGATCCTGATACACTCGTTTCAAAAGTTACCCCTGCATTTTTGACGAAGATTTTAGAAAGTTTTTTATATGATGATACACAAAATCTATCTAACAAATACGTCAGGATCATCAAAGCTAAACTCAGCGTGTTATTCCATTATGCCGTAACACGAAAATATATCTCATCAAATCCTGTCGATATGGTCAAAGTCAACTGGAAGCGTAACAATAAAACTACAAAGATAAAAGATAAATTCCTGGAAGATGACGAACTACATCAACTTCTTGATTATGCCTACACTAAGAATTTTCGCTATGCGACCCTTATTGAATGGCTATATTTAACTGGAATGCGCATTGGTGAAGCTCTAGCGCTTAATTGGGACGATATTACATCAGCTGAGGGTATTTATACTGTTAAAGTAACAGGAACGCTAGAATATAAAAATATAGCCATTTCAGAACAGTACAAATCAGACCAAACTAAAACTGCTGCTGGAATGCGCGAGATCACCTTGCCTTCTGCTGGAATATCCCTATACAAAAAACTAAAAGAATTAAACTATGATAGTGGTGATTTTATCTTTCAAACATCGACTGGCTCCGTTATTCAAATATCTTCCCTAAATAGTTTTCTGCGAACTGCTAAAAATGAACTTGGAATCGACAAACCAGTATCATCGCATATTTTTAGACATACGCATATTTCCAAACTTGCCGAGCTAGGTGTGCCACTATATGTGATCCAGAATCGTGTTGGTCACGAATCAAGCAAAATAACACAGACGATTTATCTTCATGTCACAGAACAGGCTAAGAAACAATTAAATTCAAAATTGGACGAGCTTTAAAAAAGTTTTCCCCCATTTGTCCCCCAAAGAGTATTTTTTTAGATCAAATTAGCCCCATCTAATTTTTTACAAATAAAAAAGCCCTTGAAAATCAAGGACTTCTAGCGTTTTATTAACGGCGGCGTTCTGGGATACGAGCAGCCTTACCTTGTAATGCACGTAAGTAGTACAACTTAGCACGGCGTACACGACCGTAACGTACAACTTCGATCTTGTCAACACGTGGTGTGTGCAATGGGAATGTACGTTCAACACCTACACCGTTACTGATTTTACGAACTGTGTAAGTTTCTGAGATACCTTCGCCACGACGCTTGATAACAACGCCTTCGAAGATTTGGATACGTTCACGCTTACCTTCAACGATACGAGCGTGAACACGCACTGTATCACCAGCGCGGAATTCTGGAATATCATTACGTAATTGAGATTCCGTAATCTTTTGGATCAATGGGTTTACTGACATTATATATGTTCTCCTTTTCCTCGACATTCATGTCCAGATACAGCGGAATATCGTTAATCGTCGGCAAATAGCCAATAAATATCTTAACACACTCAAATTTGAATGTAAATATCAATTTTAAAATTTTGGTTTATCTAGCGGTGGTGCCGGTACTGGATGGGTCCCGATAAACTTCTCCATCCAGACCATATCATACCAAGTATCAAATTTGTAGCCACAGCTATGAAAACGGCCGACCAGCCGATACCCTAAATGCTCATGAAAATGCATACTAGCATAATCAACATATGCCTGTTCATTAGTCGCAGGAACACTGATACAGGCATTGATATTTTGGATACCTTGGGATTTAAGCTTTTTTTCTAATGCTTGATAGAGCTTTTTACCAATGCCACCGCCTCGACTGGCATGGTCCAAGTAGACTGTGACTTCAACCGCCCATTTATACGCTTCTCGATGATTGAAGGAAGCTGCATAAGCAAAGCCAACTACGACATTGTCTTTTACAGCTACTAAATAAGGATACGTAGCCGTGATTTGCTCGATCCGTTCAGTAAATTCAGGCAAAGTTGGAACTTTATATTCGAAAGTGATCGCTGTTTTTTCAACATAATAAGCATAAATCTGGCGTAAAGTCGCAATATCAGTTTTTTGGACCGGTCTAATCAAGACTTCACTCATCGTCATTTACCTCAAGCGTCTTAAATTCTCGCAACCATTTCTCCTCTTGGGCAGAAAGCTCATAGTTCTCTAAAAGATCAGGGCGACGTTCATAGGTTCGACGCAAAGCTTCCTTATTGCGCCATTCAGCGATTTTTTGATGATTACCACTTGTTAGTACTTCAGGCACTTTCATTCCTCTAAAATCAGCTGGACGAGTGTATTGTGGGTATTCGAGTAAGCCCATCGAAAATGAATCGCCTAAAGCTGACTCACGGTTACCTAAAACATCTGGCAATAAGCGCACCGTCGCATCGATCACGACCATCGCGCCTAATTCGCCTCCCGTCAAGACAAAATCACCTAATGAGATCTCATCTGTAACTCGTTCTCTGATCCGCTCATCATAACCTTCATAATGGCCACAAATAAAGGTCAAATGTTTTTCTTGTGATAATTCTTCAGCAACTTTTTGATCAAATTTACGCCCAGCTGGGTCTAATAAGATGACCTTGCCCAAGCCATCATTTTTAGCGGCGATCGCATCTAAAGCATCATAGATCGGTTGAGCTTGTAACAACATGCCCGCGCCACCTCCATAAGGTGTATCATCAACATGACGTTGCTTATTAGTCGTATAGTCACGAAAATCGGTCACTTCGACATCAAGTAGTTGTTTTTCGATCGCTTTGCCTACGATCGATTGCGTCAATGGCCCCTTGAACATTTCGGGAAATAAACTTAAAATATCTATCTTCATCTAGTCATCCAGTCCCTCTAAAAGTTCAACATGCACTTTACCAGTAGCTAGATCGACATCCTTGATCACATCATCGATCACAGGCAGTAAGAGATCATTTTTTTGTTTACGTTTAACCACCCAGACATCATTAGCTCCAGGCGATAAGATCTCCTTGATCTTTCCAAGTGTATCTCCATTTTCATCTACAACATCTAAACCGATGATCTGATGATAATAATACGAACCATCTTCGAGTTCCTCTTGTTGATCAGCTGAAACTTTTAGGTCATCACCCTTAAATTTTTCAACTAAATTGATGTTGTCATAGCCTTCAAACGCTAGCATGATAAATTGCTTATGGCGTCGACTCTTTTGGATCGTCAATTCTGTTCCCGTGCTTGCATTTTGCTTAAAAGCATATAATTTATTACCTGGCTTGAAACGCTCTTCTGGAAAATCAGTCGTTGCGATCACCTTGACTTCACCGCGGATCCCATGAGTATTAACGATTTTTCCAACTTGATAAAATTCCATTTAAAAACCTCCTCGTATTTGCTATTAAAAAAACCTCTGAAGAAACTAGGTTTCAGACAGAGGTTTGATTAATCATCTACAATATTTAAACGAACACGCAAAGGTCCGTCAATACGAATGCTATAAACAATGGTCCGAATCGCTTGAGCTACCCGACCATGTTTTCCAATCACACGCCCGACATCTTCAGGCGCTACAGATAAGTTAAAATTCAGAAAATGTGCATCCTGGGCAGTTGTGATCGCAATCGCCTCAGGTTCAGACACCAATGGTTTGACAATCGATAAGATCAATTGTTTCACATCTGCTTCTGTCATTTACCTAACCTTATTTCTTGGAGTACTTAGCTTCGTGGAATTTCTTCATAACGCCTTCTTTTGAAAGGATGTTACGAACTGTATCTGATGGTTGAGCACCGTTATTCAACCAGCCCATGATAGCTTCTTCTTTAAGTGTAACTTGTTCTGGTTGTGTCAATGGGTTGTATGTACCCACTGTTTCGATGAAACGGCCATCACGTGGAGAACGTGAATCTGCTACAACGATACGATAGAATGGGCGCTTCTTAGAACCCATACGCTTTAAACGAATTTTTACTGACATGCATTACACCTCCTAATATCTTATCAACGATAAATAATATACCAGTAATTTGGTCTGCTGTAAAGGGAAAATTCTTGACAGTTATAAAAAATTTTTCTAATTTAAAGAAAAACCTTGATTTACCGCCTATTTACGCCGTTTACGCAAACGTTGTAATTTACGTTTTTTATTTTTACGCACCATACGATTCATAGACATCTTAGCTAATTTACCACCGATGCCATCACCTAAGAGACCTTCCATCCCACTAAAATTCCCCTTAGACATCTTTTGCATCATATCACGCATTTGCTTGAACTGTTTGATCATACGATTCACTTCTTGGATCGGACGTCCTGAACCAGCTGCGATCCGTCGTCTGCGACTTGGATTCAAAAGATCGGGATCTTCTCGTTCTTGTGGTGTCATCGAGTAAACGATCGCTTTGGTATGTTCCATATCTTTAGGATCAACTTTGATATTTTTTAGGGCTGGATTATTGGCCATCCCTGGGATCATCTTCATGATATCTTCGATCGGTCCCATATTTTGAACTTGTTCTAATTGATCTAAAAAGTCATTGAAATCAAAGCTATTTTCCCGCATTTTATCGGCGAGTTCTTCTGCTTTTTTCTCATCAAAGTCCTTTTGTGCTTTTTCGATCAACGTGAGCATATCACCCATCCCTAAGATACGTGATGCCATTCGATCAGGATAAAAGACGTCTAAAGCCGTCATTTTTTCACCTTGCCCGATAAACTTGATCGGTTTGCCTGTCACCGCACGGATCGAAAGCGCAGCCCCACCACGAGTATCGCCATCTAATTTAGTTAGTACGACACCCGTTACATCCAATTGATCATTAAAGCCTTGTGCGACTTCAACGGCATTTTGCCCAGTCATCGCATCAACTGTCAGCAAGATCTCATTTGGTTGTGCCAATTCTTTGATATTGACTAACTCATCCATCAATTTTTCATCGATCTGTAAACGACCAGCCGTATCGATGATCACATAGTCATTTTTCTTTTCCTTGGCTAGTTGCATCCCTTGCTTAACGATCTCGACTGGATCGACATCAGTTCCCAATTCAAAGACTGGAACATCTAATTCACGGCCGATCGTCTTTAATTGGTCGACCGCAGCCGGACGATAAACGTCAGCCGCGATCATCAATGGGCGCGCATTTTGTTCGTCTTTTAGACGTTTAGCTAGTTTCCCTGCTGTTGTCGTTTTACCAGCACCTTGTAGCCCGACCATCATAATGACTGTTGGGATCTTAGGTGATTTATTCAATGGTGTGGCTTCTTCGCCCATCACCTTGACTAATTCTTCATTAACGATCTTTACGATCTGTTGTGCTGGCGTTAAGCTTTCTAACACCTCAGCACCTACAGCTCGAGTACGCACGGTCTTAACAAAGTCTTTGACCACTTTAAAGTTAACGTCAGATTCTAACAAAGCCAAACGGATCTCACGCATTACCTCTTTGACGTCGGATTCGCTGACCTTTCCCTTACGCCGTAATTTTCCGATCGCATTTTGGAGACGTTCTGTTAATCCTTCAAATGCCATTTAGTGCACCAACTTTCATTTTTCTTCTAAAATTTCTAATTTTTCGACCAATGCTAATAACTTTTCATCAGTCGGATATTTTTTAGTCACATAAGCTAAAAGTTCATCCGTTTTTTCGCTTTGCTGTAAGAAATCACGATACAGATGCAATTTCTGCTCATATTCTTCTAAAATTTTTTCAGTCCGTTTGATGTTATCGTAGACTGCTTGCCGTGAAACTTCATAATTTTCGGCGATCTCACCTAACGAAAAATCATCGCGATAATACAAAGCGATGTAATTCATTTGCTTTTTAGTCAGCAAAGGTTCATAGAATTCAAACAAAGCATTGATCCGATTTGTTTTTTCAATTGCCATTTTCTTACCCTAATCTTTCTTAGGTGTAACCAGACCCTTAAATAAGCCATAGACAAATTCTTCAGGTGAAAAGTCGCGAAGATCATCCATTTTTTCGCCTAGTCCCACTAATTTCACTGGTAAATGAAGTTCGTTTCTGATCGCTAACACGATCCCACCACGTGCAGTCCCGTCTAACTTAGTCAAGACGATCCCGGTAACATCAGTAACTTCTTTAAATTGCTTGGCTTGCGTCAAAGCATTTTGACCTGTTGTTGCATCCAAAGCCAATAACACTTCTTGCGGTGCATCAGGTAATTCACGCGTAATGACACGCTTGATCTTATCTAACTCATTCATCAAGTTGACTTTATTTTGCAAACGTCCCGCCGTATCGACTAATAAAATATCGTAGTTTTCTTTTTTAGCCTTGACCACAGCATCGTAAACAACAGCTGCCGGATCACTTTTTTCTGGCTTAGTAACCACATCGACCTCGACTCGGCGGCCCCATTCAGCTAACTGCTCGATCGCACCTGCTCGGAAAGTATCACCAGCAGCTAACAAAACTTTTTTACCAGCTTGTTGGTAACGGTGGGCTAATTTACCGATCGTTGTTGTTTTACCTACCCCATTGACCCCAACAAACAAGAACACAGTCGGCTCAGTTGGATCTTTAGCAAAATGTAAGCTATTGTCTTCATCAACGCCTTCACTTTCATAAATGTCGACTAAGCGTTCAATGATCGCATCAGAAACGTCAGAGCGACTTTTAGCATTACGCAATTTTACTTCATCTTGCAATTCATCACTGATCTTCATCGCAGTCTCAAAGCCAACATCGGCTTCGATCAAGGTTTCTTCGAGTTCTTCAAAGAAATCCTCATCTACTCGTCTAAAATTAGCCAATAAAGCATTTAATTTAGCACCAAAACCCTTACGCGACTTAGCTAAGCCCTTGTCATAACGCACGGTTTCAGACGATGTTGTCTGTATTTCCGGTTCCTTAGGTTCTGCTTTAGTTTCTTTTGGCTCATCACTTTGTTGTTCTAGCGACTCTTCGTCAGCTTTTTTAGCAATTTCGCCTTCGTTATTTTCTGATGTTGTTTCAATTTCTTCAATAACTTCTACTTTTTCTGGTGTTTGCACCACTTCTTTGGTATCTTCAGCTTCTTTAGCGACTGGTTCAGCCTCTTTTGCTTCAGCAGTTGTTGTTTCTGCTACTTTAGGCTGATCATCTTCTGGTGTAGCCGTTGTTGCTTCATTTGTCGCTGTTTCCTCAGGTTCTTGGTTTTCTTCTGAGGTCGAGACAATTTCGTCTTCTTTTTTTGGTTCTTCTTCAGGTTCACCCGAAAAAGCTCGTCTTAATCGATCAAAAAGGCCCATGCCCATCCCTCATTTCTTATTTTGTTTTATTTTATCAAATTCATTTGTATTTTCCAAAACACTAGGCTAATTCATCCAACGATACCGAGACCATCTTTGAGACCCCTGATTCTTGCATCGTAACCCCATATAAGACGTCAGCGTTCATCATCGTCCCTTTACGATGGGTGATCACGATAAATTGCGTTTGTGCATTAAAGCGTTGGAGATAACGCGAGTAACGGATAACATTAGCGTCATCCAAGGCAGCTTCAGCTTCATCCAAGACCACAAAAGGCACTGGGCGGACCTTTAAGATCGCAAACAATAATACGATCGCAGTCAAGGCCCGTTCCCCACCTGAAAGTAGATTCAAATGCTGAAATTTCTTACCTGGTGGCTGGGCCATGATCTCGACACCTGTAGTCAACAGATCGGCTGGATCAGTTAAGCTAAGCAGCGCCTTGCCTCCTTCAAAGACTTGCGGAAAAATCGCAGAAAAGGCGGCCGCCACTTCATCAAAGGCTTGTTTAAAACGACTTTTAGCTTCAGCATCCATTTCATCCATACTTTGAACTAATTGCGCTTTTGCCTCTAAAAGGTCGGCTTGCTGTTGTGTCAAGAATTCATAACGCGTATTGATCCGTTCAAATTCACTGATCGCCCCTAAATTGACTTCACCTAACTCTTCGATCCCTAACTTCAAAAGATGGACTTTGTTTTTGACAAATTCTAGATCTGTTGCTTGATTCTCTTGTTTAGCCATTTCATAACTCAAGCCATAGTTTTGAGCTAATTCATCTAAGTCACGCGCTAGATCTGCTTTAAAACTTCCTAATTGTGCCTTGATATCGCTCTTTTCATCCAGACTAGCCTGACGCAATTCATTTGCCCGTTTCAATTCTTGTTGTGCATTTTTAAGGCGTACTGCTAAATCTTGACGTTTTTGTTTTTGAGCTGTGATCGCTTGCTCAAGCTCTTCATAACGCTGTTCGACAGCTTGACGTTTAGCTTCGATATCAGTATCGCGCACCTGATTTTGTTTTTGATTTTCTTTGATCTCAGATATCTTAGATTGCGCTTTTGTGATCCGTGCATGAGTCTGCTCCAATTGCACTTGACTTTCTTTGACTTGAACTTGTAGCAATTGCGCTCTTTCTTTGGCGATCGCTTCTTTTTGCTTGAGTTCATTTAAAGTCGCTTGCTGTTTTGCTTGAGTCGCACTGGTATCTTTTTGTAAAGCTACGCGTAATTTGATCTCACTTTGCTTAGTTTCGATATCTTTTGTTAAAGTTGCTTGCTGTTCTACCAAAGCTTGATGCTTACTTTCATACTGACTTTGATCAGCCTCACTCATGCTAGCTATTACTTCTAGCTGTTTGACTTGATCAGCTTGATGTTCAACTTCAAGCTCGCAGCGTTCCAACTTCTTGAGTGCTTGTTGTTGGGCTTCTAATGCCTGTTGTTCGCTAGGCTTTAATGCCTCAAGTTCTTTAACTAGTTGTTCGACTTTTTCTTTAGTCTGACCGCCTTCAAATTCGATCTGCGATAGCTTTTGTTCCATCACAGTAATATCAGCCGCCAATTTTTCAACTTGTTGCTGCTGCTCTAGAAGACCAGTTCGCTGATTTCTATCTTGTCCCCCAGTCATCGAACCTCCAGCATTGATAACTTCACCTGCTAAAGTTACGATCTTGACACTATAATTGAGCTTTACAGCAAGCTTAGTAGCAGCATCTAGATCTTGCGCGATCACGATCGCCCCTAATAAATATTCGACAACAGGTTTATCCAAAGGATCGTATTGGACCAGATCTTTAGCAAGCCCGACAACACCCGCTTGTTGTTGGACCGCCTGTAAGTGACCTTGTGCTAAAAAACGTGGTTTGACAGTCGTACGGGGCAAAAATGTCGCCCGACCAGCTTTTTTCTTTGTCAAATAGTTGATCGCCGCTTTAGCACTTCTTTCATCGGTCACGATCACATTTTGTAGTTGTGCGCCTAATGCCACATCGATCGCTTTAGCTACTTGGGCTGGGACCTTGAGACGTTGGGCTACCGAACCTACTACACCTGTCAGATCAGCTTGTAAGATCGCTTTGACACCGTGATAATAACCAGCATAATTAGCTGCAATATTTTGCAACGATTCATGCTGAGCACGTGCCTTTTGCAAGATCTCACTTGCCTTGAGCCAGCGTCTTTGTTGGTCTTCTCGCAAACGTTGGGCGGTCGTTTGTTGTGTTTGAAAATCAAGCACTGTTGCTTGAACTTTGGCATACGCCGTCTTTGCTTCAGTTGCTTGCTCACTTGCGCTTGCCTGTTTTTCTTTGAGCGTGGCTAATTGCGCTTTAGCACTTGCGATCCGCTTTTGATCAGCTTGCTTTTGCTTTGAATTACGCTGATTTTCCTGTTCTAAATAGGCTAATTCATTTTTAGTCGAAACTTGTGCCTGCATTAGGTCGATCAGATCTTGGCGTAACTTTTCGACCTGATCAGCCAACGTCTCAGGATCATCGACCAATGCCGCCTGGATGTCTCGGATCTGCTTAGTATATTTATTTTGCAAGGAAGCTGCTTTGGCTTGCTGTGTTGTCAATTCATCAACTTGTGCTTGTAATTTTACAACCAAACTTTCATCGCGCTTGATATTTTCATTGAACTCCGCGAGCCGCTCGTTAAAGAGATCATCATCATGCTTTGAGATATCCTGACGCCCGATCAGTTTCTCACGTTGCCCCGTTAAAAGATTGAATTCTCTTTGATCTTCATCTAATTTTGCTTCTAATTTTGCTTGCTTATCTACTAATTGTTGCGATTTTTGCTCCTGGAGCTCAGCGTGCTTCGTATGGGTCGCCAGCAATTTTTCGATCTCGGAAAGTTTGGCTTCGATCTGCGCTTTATTTTTAGCACGTTGCTCGATCTCTAAGACTAACCGACTTTTCTCATAATGGTCAAATTCTTCTTTTTGAGCAACATAGTCTTTAGCTATACTTGCTTGTTCTTTTAAAGGTTCTCTTTGTTGCCGTAATTCGGTAATAATATCTGCTACCCGATCTAGATGATCCGTAGTTTCTGCTAATTCCTGTTGCGCCTTTTGCTTTTCTTTTTTGTACTTGACCACTCCGGCGACTTCTTCGATCAAAACACGCCGATCTTGAGGTTTACTGTTAAAGATAGCTTCAACTTTGCCCTGTGAGATGATCGAAAATGATTCCCGCCCCAAGCCAGTATCCATAAATAATTCTACAATGTCACGCAAACGAACTTTGGCATTGTTGATCAAAAAATCACTGTCACCATTCCGGTAGATCTTACGCGAGATCACAACTTGATCAGCATTTAGATCTAAAAAATGGTCTGAGTTATCAAATTCTAATTCAACTTCGGCATGATTTAGCGGGGCCCTTGTCTGAGAACCTGCAAAAATAACATCTGGCATTTTCCCCCCACGTAGGCTCTTAGCAGATTGCTCCCCTAAAGCCCAACGTAAAGCTTCAATAATGTTACTTTTACCACTCCCATTTGGTCCAACGATCCCAGTCATACCATCTTGAAATTCGATCTTGGTCTTGTCAGCAAAGGATTTAAATCCGTTTAGAGTCAACGACTTTAACTTCATGCTGAATTTCTTCCCTTCAAATAAACTAATTTTTTTGGAGTGCTTTTAGTGCTTGGAAAGCCGCTTGTTGCTCAGCGGCTTTTTTTGACATCCCTTTTCCTTCACCGATCTTTTGCCCATCAGTATAAACTGCCATGGTGTATTCTTTTTCATTATCAGGACCATTTTCAGCAACTTTAACATAAGTGATCTTGCAGTCCCCATGTTGTTGCAATAGTTCTTGGAGTTCAGTTTTATGATCTAAGTAGTGATCAAACCAGCCGAGATCAAGCTTAGGAAAGACGACCCGACTGATAAAACTGACAACGACTGCTTTACCTTGATCAAGGTATAACGCCCCGATAAAAGCTTCAAAAATATCACAAAGTAATGATGCCCGATTACGTGCGTTGGCTTTTTCTTCACCCTTGCCTAAGCGGATATATTCATCAAAATGACATTCCTTAGCAAATTTGCTGAAACTATCTTCACAGACCATTGCTGCACGTAAACGTGAAAGCTTTCCTTCTGGTAAAGTAGGATAGCGTTTAAATAGGTATTCTGAGACGCAAAGTTGCATCACAGCATCACCTAAAAATTCGATCCTTTCGTAATATTTTAGTTTTTCACGTGGATGTTCGTTTACATAAGAAGCATGAGTAAAAGCTTCGTCAAGTAAAGCTGTATTTTTAAAATCAATGCCAAAATCATCCTTTAGCATTTGTGTTAGTCCAATTATCAAAATGATTCTCCTCACTTTATTAATGCATTATCCATTATAGCAAAAAAGACCAGCTTTGTTACAGCTGGCCTAAGATAATTCTATCCTTGATGTGAAGTGATATAATCTACAGCATCTTTAACTGTCACGATTTGTTCGGCGTCTTCGTCAGAAATTTCAGCACCAAAAGCATCTTCTAATTCCAAAACAAACTCCACCAGATCAATCGAATCGGCATCAAGATCTGTCTTAAAGTTTGTTTGTTCTGTCACTTTATCAGCTGAAACATCAAAGTGATCCTCAATAATTGTTGTGATTTTTGTAAAAATTTCGTTTTCTGTCATGGATATCAACCTCACCTATCCTAGTTTTTCGCAAACAAGTATATCATACTATTCAGCGTCTTTGCTATCTAAAACTTTTTTGGCCTGTTGGACTTGCCAGTATTTGGTAAAATTAGGCACCATTTCTTCATGAATCATAGTTCTGATCTGCTTTAATGTGTAATACACTGTCAGATCATCACTTGAACCATGAGCTTTAACGACCGGCGCTTTGACTCCAAGTAAGACTGCACCACCATATTGCGCCTGGTCCATTCGACCTTTGATGCTCTTTAAGTCATCTTTTAATAACAGTGCACCTAATTTGCCCTTAGCACCAGCATTAGTGATCGTATCTTTTAACAAACTCATTACAGCTAGTGCAGTTCCTTCGATTGCTTTTAAAACAGCATTACCTGTGAAGCCATCTGCAACGACTACATCACAGACACCTTTCATCAGATCTTTAGACTCAACATTTCCGATAAAATTCAAATTTTCATCAGCTGCTAAAAGTTGGTAAGCTTCTTGCGTTACTTTACTTCCCTTATGTGATTCAGTCCCATTATTCAATAGCCCGATCCGTGGTGCTTTGATCCCTCGAACGTTGCTAGCATAATACGTCCCTAAAAGAGCATACTGATAAAGGTGCTCTGGTTTACTATCTGCATTAGCCCCACTATCAAGTAAGTTAAATGCTCCATCCTGCCCTGAAACAACAGGCAATGTCGATAACAAGCCTGGGCGCGTGATCCCCTTGATCCGACCGACTAGTAAAAGTCCCGCTGTCAAAAGAGCTCCCGTGTTACCACAAGAAAACAGCGCATCGGCTTCTTTAGCCTTGACCGCATTAGCTGCTACGACCAAAGACGAATCTTTCTTACGTCGGATCGCCCTGACCGGTTCATCATTCATATCGATCACTTCAGTCGTGTTAACGATCGTGATCCGAGTTGGATCAGTTATATATTGCTCGATTGCGGTCTTATCACCATATAAAATAAGTTCTAGGTCGCTAAATTCATCGCGTGCTTTGAGCGCACCCTTAACAACACTTTCGGGTGCATTGTCGCCCCCCATTGCATCGATCGCAATTTTCATTTCATACATCCTCTCTTTAGTCAAAACTAGTAAAATAAGTAAGCTCTTGATTCAAATAACGCATCAAACCTGCATTTTCCTGGCGATAACGGAATTTTTCGTCAGTCAAAAGTTTAGCCACTTCTAATTGCGCTACTTGTAAAATATTGAACTCACTTACTGGATCACCGAGCTTAAAAT
>ERZ808046.286-NODE-286-length-58084-cov-7.402986_pt1 | contig 58084 bp, 60 predicted proteins | sample MGYA00380196_ERZ808046 | MGnify/ENA primary metagenome ERZ808046 (study PRJEB31490, sample SAMN06133421) | mouse gut metagenome | isolation source: Z6_2 | host: mice | place: China: Chengdu | collected 2015-05 ... | reverse complement strand
AGCATCCCTTAAAATCCATCTTTACTTCCGTTACGAATAACGTTAGTTCTCATATTTCAACCGCACAGCTGGAAAAATTTTTAATCTGAGCTAAAGTATTTCCTGCTTAGTCCGATAAATATAATAAGAGGCAGGAATGCAACACTTGTTAATAGAGTGTTGCATTCGCTTTTTTTTATGCACCAGAAAATGAAATAAAATACCCGTTGCAAATAGCAGACGACTATTTTATCATGAAATGGGAAAGGAGTAGCTATGGATGGAGAATTGTTTGAGATATATAAAAGGAATTTTCCCTTTAATATAAGAAAAAAAGATACAGTTTTGGGGATTTTAAACCATGAGGATAATATTGTTTTGGAACGGAGGGATGAAAAGCAGCGATTAATCGGCGTATCAGTGGTGAACCAAAACGCCGTCCTGCTTTTATGTGTTGATGAGGAATACAGAAATCAGGGAATCGGCACAGAGCTTTTGGAAGAATCAGAGCAATTGATTAAGGAACATGGCTACAGCCGGATGGTGGTTGGAGCTGGCTTTGATTATCTCATGCCGGGAGTACCCACCTCCAGACGATATGTCCAGGCAGAAAATGAGGAGCTCTATGAAAGTATAAGTGAGTTTGCCGGCAATTTTTTTGAAAAACGGGGCTATATACATTCCTGGGAATGTAACTGTTTCGATATGAGAGTTTCATTCAGCGGGCAGGAGAAAGGCAGGATTTCCTCCATGGCCGGTGCAGAGCCAAAATACGGGCAGATACAGGATGGATACCGGGTGGGAGATGTGATTTCGGGCGTCGCCTACAGGTGGGCAAAATTAGAGGACTTAAGTGAAATATGCCGGTGCACGGAGGATGCGTTCCCGGATTTTACGGAGTATTACCGGAATAAGGGACTGTATCGTGGAAGCAGTGATGAAAGGGTTTTGATTGCAGTTGTCCGTGATGAGGTGGTGGGAACCTTGATAGTAGGAATAGAAGATGGCGATAAACAAATAGGAAGTGTGGGGTGTACCACTGTTAAGCGCGCCTGGCAGAGGAGGCATATTGCGGTAAATCTTGTTTCGATTGGAACGAAGCACTTGAAGGATATGGGGATGAGGGAAGCCTTTTTGAGCTATACCTATACAGGTTTAGACCATTTGTATGGCTATGCAGGATATAAAATCTGTGTTTATTACATGATGGCAGAAAAGGCTCTGTAGAGATACAGGATTACGGAAAGGACAATATAAGAGGATGGAGGCAGAAGAACTGCTAAAGAAGCGGCTGCGGGAGCTGGCGCGGAAATGTTATCAAAATAATCAGTACACATTCACAAACTTTCTTAGTCCGGCGGATATGGAATGCTTTTATGAGCTGGAAAGAGAGCTTTCCTATGTCCCTTATAAGGTATGGGGCGGAAGTGAATTCTGCGAGCGGGCGCTTATCCGGTTCGGGGGAGAGGAAGAACTTGGATATGAGGAGGAATTTCCGATCGCCTGTATCCAGGCCAGGCCTTTGGCGGCAAAGTTTGCTGATGCTCTGACCCACAGGGATTTTTTGGGGGCGCTGATGAATCTTGGGATAGAGAGAAGCACTCTGGGAGATATCTGGCTGGTGGACAATGTGGGTTATCTTTTCTGCCTGGAGAGTATGGCGGATTTTATCATTGAAAATTTAGGAAAGGTGAAACATACTTCCATTCTGTGCAGCAGAGCAGAAGCGATTCCCGATTTTGCAGGCACAGACCAGCAGGAGGTTAAAATCCAGGTTTCCTCCGGGCGAATTGATGCGGTGCTTGCAAAGGTGCATAAGCTTTCCCGAAGCGGGGCGCTGGAGCTTTTCAGACAGAAGAAAGTGCTTTTAAACGGGAGGATTTGTGAAAATAACAGCGTGCTTCTGACGGCGGGGGACAGAGTAAGTGCCAGAGGATATGGGAGATTTGACTATCTGGGAGAGCAGGGGCTCAGTAAGAAAGGCAAGACCAATGCTCTTGTTATTTATTATGGAAAACGTTGACTGAAGCAGTCTAAACGGGTTATGCGTTTACCTGGACAGATCACGCAACGAATGCAGATAAAATGATGTGTAATGGTAAGGAGAAGGTGAAATGCTGTTACTGGAACAGATGATCGTGCTTTTTATTTTAATGGGGATTGGTTTCTTTTGTTATAAAAAGGGAGTCATTACAGACGAGGTAAGCCGAAAACTTTCGACTATTGTGGTCAATATTGCCAATCCGGCGCTGGTACTGATCGGCGGTATGGGGGAGGAAAAGATTTCGGGGGAAGAGCTGAAACTTACCATAGTCATTTCGCTTTTTATGTATGCGTCGCTTCTGATACTGGCGGTAATTCTGCCGCGGCTTTTGCATGTGGAGGAAAAGAGCCGGGGAACCTACAGGGCCATGACAGTCTTTTCCAATATAGGCTTTATGGGATTTCCGGTGATCAATGCCCTCTATGGAAGCACTGCGTTGCTTTATGCCACCTTTTTTGTCATTCCTTATAATGTATTAATTTATACCTATGGAATATCGGCGATTGCCGGGAAGAGTCGGGAAAAAGGAGAGAAAAAATTTTCTTTGAAAGGGATTTTAAATGTAGGGTTTATAGCGTGCATTGTGACCATTATAATCTATTTTCTGGATTTACGGGTGCCTGCTTTTGTAGAGAGCACGCTGACCCATTTGAGCAATCTGACCTCGCCGCTGAGCATGATGGTGATTGGAGCTTCTCTTGCTGCCATAGACCTGCGTAAACTTTTTACGGATGGGAAACTGCTTTTGTTTTCCGCCATCAAGCTGGTGGCGATACCGATCATCGGACTTTTGGTGATCCGACAGTTTGTGGACAGTGAGATGCTTCTCGGGGTATGTCTTGTGATGCTGGCAACTCCGGTGGGAAGTATGACTGCCATGCTGGCCCAGCAATATGACGGGGATTATGAGATGGCATCTAAGGCCGTGGCGCTTACTACGATCTTGTCGGTGGCTACCATGCCGCTGGTGTCGGGGATTATGATGTAGGGAAAGTGGAATATAGAGAGCATGTTACAGGCAGGAAACTGCCCTAAAAAGTAGTCCGCTCCCGATCATGCGGATAATAAATAGATCGTGAAAACGTGGTTCGCTTCCGGTCATGCGAATAATAAATAGACCGTGAAAAAGTTTTTAAGCCTCTTGCCATAAAAGGCAGGGTACAGAAGAATATGAAGGGCATCTGTCATAAGGCAGATGCTTTTTCTTATAGCAAACTGATTCGTAAAGTGTGGCAGCATTTGTTAACATAAGGACAATTGACGAAGTCTGCTATCCGTTGTTGACATTGGTGTCTAATGATGTTAGACTATGTTTAAAATAGTCTAACATCATTAGACAATTGAAGCGGAATTTCTTCTTAAAATGATAGAAAACGATATAAATATTTTTTTGGGACGAAGCAGGGAGAGTGATATCCTATGGAGCAATTCAGATTAGGTGAAATGGAACGGCGTTTTGCGGATATGATATGGGAGGAAGCTCCGATTGCCTCCGGACAACTGGCGAAACGGTGCGGGGAAGTCTTCGGATGGAAAAGGACGACAGCCTACACGATGTTAAAAAGGCTCTGTGACAGAAAGCTTTTTGCCAATGAAAACGGTATGGTCACGGTACTTATGTCGAAAGAGGAATTTCAGGCGGCCCAGGGAGAGCAGTTTATCAATGATGTCTTTGACGGCTCCCTGCCCCGTTTCCTTGCGGCTTTTTCTCAGAGGAAGAAAATGAGTTCTAAGGAAGTGGAAGCATTGAAAAGAATTATTGAGGAGATGGAATGAATTTGGAGAGCCGCAGGAAAACAGATTATAAAAATCTGAAGAAATCGAAATGAGAAAGGAGATCAGAGGATGGAGCAAATATTCATCAGGGTTTTGAATATGAGTCTTACAGCCGGGATTGTAATTATGGCTGTGACAATGATCCGATTCCTGCTTCGGAGGGCGCCGAAGATTTTTTCCTACGTGTTGTGGCTGGCGGTACTTTTCCGATTATTATGCCCAATTTCCTTTTCTATGAATTTTTCGCTGTTGGGAACCTTAAAGGCGCCGATGCCGCAGCAGGGACAAATTCAGTATATCCCTGAAAATATTGGGCTTATGAGACAGCCAAAGATTTCTTTGCCGGGAAATGTGATGACTGATATAGTCAATTCTTCTCTGCCTGCGGGGACACAGGAGGCATCCATGAATCCCATGCAGGGAATTTTGTTTGTTGGAGCTATTCTATGGCTTGCAGGGATATTGACCATAGCAGTCTATAGCATGGTGTCATATGGAAAGCTGAAAACAGAGTTAAAGGAAGCGGTGCGGGAGGAAGGGGCAGGCCGGGTTTACCGGACAGAACGTGTGGGAATGCCATTTGTCTGCGGTCTTTTTTATCCACGGATTTATCTGCCTTCCGCATTGGGAGAGGAAGAGAAGCCTTATATTCTGTTGCATGAGCAAATCCATATCCAAAGGGGCGACCAGTTCTGGAGAGCTCTTGGTTATCTTGCTCTTTGCATTCACTGGTTTAATCCACTGGTGTGGGCAGCTTTTTATTTAAGTGGAAAGGACATGGAAATGTCCTGCGATGAGGCAGTGGTCAGAAGATTGGGTAACAATGTAAAGAAGAATTATTCTGCATCCCTCCTTTCTCTGGCCTGTGGCAGACGCATTATGCCGGGGTGCCCTCTGGCCTTTGGGGAAGGACAGAGCGGCAGCAGGATTAAAAATCTTTTCCATTACAAAGGGACAGGAAAGAAAGCGGCGATGATTCTGGGGACGGTCTGTCTGGTGGTGTTTGCTATTCTGATTGCCAATCCGCAAAAGAGCAATCAGACGGGATATAGAGCCAGGCTTAGCTGTTATGATATTCCTGTGGGGGATGGCAGGCTTTTTTGGGGAATGAGCCGGGAGGAACTTACGGCAGTTCTGGGAGAGCCTTCCACAGAGGAGGTCAGCAGTGCGGGGACAACTATGACCTATGATATTCCGATAGATGGCGAGCTGGGTATCAGCTCAGAGGCTGTTTTTTATGTGGGGATCCGTAACCTGACTAACCCGGAGAATGTGGAAGGAGAAAGGCTTTCCGCAGGTCTTTGCGGTATCATGCTGACCCTGAGTCCAACCACAAGAGAAATCGTTTTGGAAAATATAAGGGACTTTTATGGTGAGTTATCGCCTTCCGGCGGCAGTACGTCTATGGAGATGCAGCTTCGTCAGGGAAATCCGGGATATTTCAGAGAGAGCCATTTTTGTGATAACTGGAGAGCCGGAAATTTGCCGGATAGCGAATATGAGCGGCTTACAGCGGTTTTCCGGGCGAATCAGGAGGGCAGGCCGATCGATGAAGAGAAATTGTTGATGTATATTTATATCTGGGGTGTGGAGGAAGAGGATTCCTACCCCTGTGTGGTTCAGTTAGATGTTTCTATGGCTGGGGCGTTGGCGTATTTGCCGGAGAAAAGCAGCGGCTAAAATTTGTAATCGATTCCGCTTTGCTTTAGGATTTCGTTGGAGGTATGCCGTGATTTAATTTTGCTGTCAACTGTAATATGGCGATTTGTAATTGGACTGTACCAGATATCATGGTCTCCTTTTCCATGCCTCTGAAAGATACAGCCGTTTTGAGAGAGAATTTTGCGTACTTCTTTTCGTATTCAGCCATTAAAAAACATCCTTTCATGTCGTTCGGATTTAAAAGTCAGCGAAAGAGGATGATTGACAGAGGAATTGAGTTCAAGCAATTCCGGTACAGCAAAGCGGGTCCTCTCCAACAAAGCGTCGAATGAACCTGACTCCAATACAAGACCGGGAATGTCGTTGCTCGTAGCAATCCATACATTAGCTTCAGCATCCCATGTAAAGTCTATAACATATTCCATAATTATACCTCCTTGAAAAAGATTCAGAGTATAAAAATATTGCATAACAAAAGTATAACACACAAAAAGAAAAGAGTGCGATATTTATTTTATATTTTTAATCGCATAGCTGGCCTCCTCCGGTTCAAATTTATCCCCATGCTCGGAGATAAGCTGGTTATAAATAGCCGATTTGGTCATATTCGTTGATTCCCGGTATTCCTTTGCCTTATGCAGGGCGTTTTCCTTCCAGTCGGCCTCTAAGTTATCCATTGCATACTGCGCCTGCGCCTCGGTAAATTTTTCACCGGACTCGGAGATAAGCTGATCGTAAATACCAGTCCGGGACATATACATGGTATCGCTGTAAACCCTGGCTTTTTGCAGGGCATTATCATTCCAGTCGGCTTTTACGTGATTTACGGCATATCTGGCCGCCTCGGGGGAGACATTTTCTCCATATTCCGAGGTGAGCTGATCGTAAATGGCATCCTTGGACATGTGCATTATGTCGCAGTAATTGTCGGCTCTGTTCAGGGCAGACTGATATTCGGCAGGGATTTCTTCCGCCTGCGCCGTGGGCGCCTGCGTTTTTGCAGAGGGCTGCGGCCCGCTGCTGGAAGCCGGGGCTGCAGAAGGCGCTGTGGAAGAAGCTGCAGTAGAAGAAACTGCAGAAGAAGCAGCTGGGGCAGGGTCAGCGGTGGAAGAAATAACAGCAGAAGAAGCAGGCTCAGTCTCGGATGACGGAGCAGCTTCTGAGATTTCGGTTTCTGCTGTATCGCGATCAGCCTCACTTTGCGGAGCTTCTTTTTCTATTGCGGCAGGGGAAGAATCTGTCTGTGCCGCACTTGCGGATGATGGTTGCCCGGACGCTTCCTTTGGAGAAAAGCCGCCATAAAAAACAGAGTATATGAGTATAAAGCAGACAAGCAGCGCCGTACATATGCCGACAGCTGCCACGAAGCAGGTAAGTATTTTCATTATTTGCCGCATAAATTTCAATCCTCCCATCTATTTATACCATAAGTCCAAAATCCTGCAAAGGTTTTGTTGCGTTTATTTCGTGACCGACAGCAGGATTCTCAATCTGTAAACACGTGTATTGCTGTCTGGTACATCTGTGTCCATGCTTGAAAACCCATCCCCTTTCTAGTATAATGAATCCGTGTCAAGAGCCAAAACAACGGACAGCCTAAAGGGGGCGGCCTGAAAGGAAATTACATGGACGAGAAATTTATTGAAGTAAAACAGCTATACAAAACATTTCACACCAAAAAGCAGGATATTGAGGTTTTAAAGGGAATCGATCTTACCGTGGGAAAAGGGGATATTTACGGTATTGTGGGGTTCAGCGGCGCCGGCAAATCTACTCTGGTCAGATGTATCAACCGCCTGGAGGAGCCTGACAGCGGAAGTGTCAGAATTGGAGATAAGGAGATCACTGCCCTCGGAAAGGCTGAGCTTAATAAACAGAGAAGGAAGATCGGCATGATTTTTCAGCAGTTTAATCTGTTTGATTCCATGACCGTGGCTCAGAACATTGCCTATCCGCTCAAGATGGCAGGGACGTCTTCGAAAGATGTGAGTGCCAGGGTGGATGAGATGCTCTCACTGGTGGGATTGTCCGAAAAGAAAGACGCCTATCCCGGAGAGCTTTCCGGCGGGCAGAAGCAGAGAGTGGGGATTGCCAGAGCGCTGGCGAACCAGCCGGATGTGCTTTTATCTGACGAGGCAACAAGTGCGCTGGATCCGCAGACCACCCTTTCCGTGCTGGATTTGCTTAAGGAAATCAACCGGAAGCTTGGGCTGACCATCATCCTGATCACCCATGAGCTGGAGGTCATCAAGTACACCTGCCACAGAATGGCGGTCATGGAGAATGGAAAATTGCTGGAGCAGGGGATGGTAAAAGATATTTTCCAGCATCCTCAGTGCGAAACCGCCAAAAATTTTATCGGTGTTTACAATAAATTCAGAAGTGATTACTGGCAGGAGGAAGAGGGATGAGTTTATATAAATATTCTTTTTGGGAAGTTCTTAAGAATGCTTTCAGTGCGGAAGTGTGGGAGCGGGTGGTGCCTGCCATCAGCGAAACCATGTATATGGTGGCCGTATCTGCCGTGTTTGTCCTTGTGTTTGGCGTGATACTGGGTTTGGTGCTGGTGATGACCAGTAAGGAAGGGCTGGTGCCCTGCCAGACAGTACATACAATTTTGAGCGCCGTGATCAACTGCTTCCGCTCCCTTCCTCAGGTGATTATCATCATTGTTATGCTGCCGGTGGCAAGAGCGCTGGTAGGCAAATCTTACGGTTCCAATGCCTGTATTATTTCCCTGGTGGCGAGCTGTGTTCCGCTTTTTGCAAGACTGGTGGAAAGCAGCCTTTTAGAGCTGGATAAAGGAAAGATTGAAGCCGCCAAGGCCATGGGCAGCGGGAATATGCGGATTCTGTTTCAGATCATGGTGCCGGAGACCATGCCTTCCCTGGTGCGTGCTTTTACCAATGCTGTGGTGATCATTATTTCCATGACGGCTCTGGCCGGAAGCTTTGGGGCAGGGGGGATTGGATATATTGCGGTTACTTATGGCTATACGAGATTTGAACATGATCTTCTCTTTGCCACTATCATTGTGCTGATCGTAATCGTCCAGGCAGTGCAGATTCTGGGCGATACAATTTCAAAGATTATATTAAAAAGAAGGCATCTGATCTAAGGAAGCAGGTCAGTATGCCCGGAAAACTATTTTGGAATGAATAACAGGCAGCGAATGTAACTCACTGCCTGTTGTTAACATAAGGGCAGTTCGCGAAGCGTGCTGCCCGTTGTTTATTATGACAGATGCAGACAAGGGGGTCATGGAGAAAAAAATGGCAACATGTACAGTTTTTGGGTGAATCCGGACTTTAAATTTTATTTCGTGCAGATACCCCTTTTGATTTGGTTGTGTTAAAATAGCAAAGTAACATAAATATGCAGTTTTTTAAGGAGGAGAAAATTATGAAGAAGAAACTTGCTCTTATTATGGCAGCAGCATTGACTGCATCTGCGCTTTTGGCAGGCTGCGGCAATGGCGGAGCAGCACAGGAGGCAGCAAACACAGAGGATACGGCGAATACTGATACAGATGCTGCAGCAGAAGATGCGGCAAATGAGGATGCTGCGGCAGATACCGCTGCTGACGCGGAAGATGCGGCGGGTGCAGAGGAGGCAGAGACAAATACAGGGGACGCTTCCGCGGAGAAGGTTGTTCTGAAATGCGTATGTGACCTGACCCCTCACAGTGAGATTCTGGAGGCCGCAAAGGACGCTCTGGCCGCAGAGGGAATCGAGCTGGATATTGTATCCACCACATGGGATGCTACCTGGAATGACATGCTGATCGACGGAGAAATTGATTTTGCTTACTTCATGCATGTGCCTGCTATGGAGAGTATCGAGGAAGAAATGGGTGCTACCCTGTACAGTATGGGCGGCGTTCATGTTGAGCCTTATGCATGCTTCTCGGACAAGTATACCACTAAGGACGAGCTTCCTGAGAATGCGGTAATTGCAATCCCCAACGATTCTTCCAACGAGTACAGAGCCCTTAAGGTACTTGAAAGCGAAGGATTCCTTAAATTAAATCCTGAGATGACAGCTACGGATGCTTCCGTAAATGAAATCGAAGAATATGTAATTCCCATCGAAATCGTTGAGATGGATCAGGCCAATATCATTCCTTCCGCGGCGGATTTTGACGCTTACTTTGTAAATGTCAACAGAGCGCTGGAGGCTGACATTGACACCACCTCCTATCTGATGAGAGAAGGCGAGGATTCCGAGTATGCCAACATCATCACTGTGACTGAGGCAAACAAGGACAACGAGTCCATCAAGACGCTGGTAAAGGTTCTGCAGTCTGACGATGTAAAGAACTTTATCACCGAGCACTACAACGGCGCGGTTATTCCTGCCAGGAATTAACCTGGTGAACAGACAATAACAGACAGACAAAAAGGCAATGGCCTCTTTCGGAGCTTTCCGGGGAGGCCATTTTTGAACATAAGAACAGCACTTTCCGTCAAGAAAAAATTCGGCATCTGTTTTAGTATGGATATGAGAAAGGGAACGTAACTATGAAGCCGAAGGCTGAATAGTTACAAGGAAACCGGGAGGAAAAGAAAAGGATGGACAGACAGGAACCGATATTCAGATCCCTTGCCATAATAGAGGAAAGAATCCGGGAAAAGCTCACAGTGGAAAGCCTTGCAAAAAGCCTGCATTTTTCCAGGTATCATTACCAGCGCCTGTTTCGGGAGACGGTGGGGGAGAGCGTCATGCGGTATGTGGCAAGACGCAGGACTGCGCTGGCTGCCAGGGAACTGGTGGAGTCGGATTTATCCATATTGGAGATTGCCCTTAAGTATGGATATGATTCCCATGAGGGCTTTAGCCGGAGCTTTAAGGCTCATATGGGAGTGGCGCCGATGGAATACCGGAAATATCATGAGTCCATCCGATTCCCCAAAACAGTAGAAAAGGAGAGATGCGTTATGATGTATTCAAAAACTACGGATGAAATCATCCGGGAACTGAACAGTCTGATTGTGGAGACCAGGGAGACAGCGGACTTTACCAGAAAAACCAGGGAAAAAGAGAAGGAGGTGTCCGTATTTTACGGGCAGCTTCTGGAGCTTCTTGCAGAGAGAACAGATCAAATGGCCGGGGAGTTTTCCCGCAGCCTGGAGAACATTACCAATATTGCCCGATGCCCCGATCAGATTTCCGCGCGGTTTATGATCATGAAAGCCATAGAGGATGCCGCCTTTTGGACGTGCATCACGGCTTTTCAGATAAAGCTGACGATTGCGAGGGCAAAACCGGAACACAGGGTTTCATTTGACCCCCTATGCAGGAAATATGAGGTTTTGTCTCAAAACGCCCGGATGAAAGCGGGTAAGACGGCAGACTTTTTCAACGAACTTTCAACCCTGATTTTCCAGGATATGCGGGAAAACGCACGGAAAGGGCTGGAAAATGCCTGTCGGCTTGGAGAGAAGGCCGGGAAAAAACTTCTGGAGGATGATACCCTGCCTTATGCGTGGCTGGGGGAGGAGATTCTGACGATTGCCAGGGAGATTTCGCAGATACCTGTCGAGGAGGTGAGGGTGGAACTTTTGGAGGACTGGATGATTCGGACAAACATTATTGCCTTTGCCGCCGATATAGACCTGCTGCGGGCGCCTTCCCATCAGCCGCTTTTTGAGGAAATTTCGGATTTCAGGGAAGGACTTACGGAAGCGCTTTCCTTTTTCAGGGGACTTACAGGGGACATTTTCGGCGAAGGTAAGGAGCCGGAGGAGAGCTGCCTTTTGGAGAGGACGGCAGAGAAAAGCTTTAATGATCTGGCCTTTCAGGGAAATATCCTGCTCTTTTATCTGAAGGGAGAGACCGGGAAGCTGGAACGTTACCTGGATGAAAATCAAAGGGAGGTTTTTGGTACTGTCTGTGGCCGACTGGATGAGGCCATTTCTCTGGCCCGCCATGCAAAAGATAAGAAGGATGCGGATCAGGTCGGGCAAATACTCAGAAAGGTGAGTGCCGAATTGGCCGGGGAGATAGCAGAGCTTGGAGATTACGGCGGCCCGGTGTGGGTGATCGCAGAGGAGATTGGGCGGATGGAAAGGGCGCTTAATATTACTTTCTGAAACGAAAGGTGAAGCTTTTCTGTGGGTTTTACAGAATATTTAGTTTAGACAACTAAATAGATGATAAAATCGAACATTTCGACCTGCAAGCGAAAATACTCGCCGTTTTATGGGAATACAAACTCTCCGACTTCTGATATAATTTAATAAAAGGAAGCGCTTTCAAGACACTACCCATTGATTGCAGGAGATTTTACAGATGAATAGAGTATCATTACGTATTGCCGACTTGCGTAAAAAGACAAGGGTAACGCAGCAGGAACTGGCAGATAGCATAGGGGTATCATTTCAAACGGTCAGCAAATGGGAAACCGGAGTCAATATGCCGGATATAACCATACTTCCACTGCTTGCAGATTATTTTAAAGTATCAACAGATCAGTTGTTAGGTTTAAAACCGCTTGACGGTGAGACATATATTCCTGAAAAAACAGCCACAAAAGAGTTTTGGAATCAAAAACTGGAATACCTTTTGCGGACGCGAAAGAATTATTGGAACGATGACTATGTCCGCTTTCTTATTTCACAGGTCTGGAAGATTGATAAGCCAGTTTCCGTATTGGACTGTGGATGCGGATATGGATTTTTAGGGTTGTTGCTGCTTCCATATCTTCCCGGGGGAAGCACCTATACAGGAATTGATTTTGCAGAAGACTTGATAAAGAAAGGGAAAGCTCTTTTTGAAAGTCAAAAATTGGAGGCAGATTTTCTCTGTGAAAATGTTTTTAATTATTCAGCCGAAAACCAGTATGATTTCGTAATATGTCAGGCAGTTCTCAGACATTTGGACAATCCGGCCGCTTTTATACAGAAGATGATTCATTTTGCAAAACAGGATGGTTATGTTGTATGCATTGATACAAACAGGGAATTTGAGTGCTGTGGGCTTTATGTTGATGGCATGGATTATCAGGAGCTGTGCAGACATGAAGGGTTGGAGAAAAAGTGGCGGACTGAACTCGCAATGCAAGGGCGGGATTACGCAGTGGCTGTCAGAACTGCACATATGATGCGGAAACTGGGACTGGTTGATGTTGAAGTAAGAATGAACGATAAGGTAGAGTTTATTACCACACAATCTGCAGATTATGAGGAAATAAAAAATGATTTTATCGTATATAACGATTGGACTTCCGGCATTAGTGAAGAGGAGAAAGAAAAGCGGATTCTCCATTTGCTGACGCATGGGTTATCCCGCAAAGAAGCCGAAGATTATTGCAATCGAAATATTGCAATTGCGGATTTTTTTGCGGACAACCCGACTGCCGGATACACGTTTGTGAGAGGGAAAATGATTTCTTACGGAAAAAAAACGAAATAGAAAATATATTTGACGGAAGCATTCTCATCATCGGGAGAATGCTTCTTTTCTTAACATAAGGATGGCTGGCGAAGCCTGACATCCCATCCGCTGCTGCGTAAGGTTGCAGATAGTTTATAACCTTGTTGTTTGTTGAAAAGAAGAGAAGTATATGCTAGAATAACCACTATATTGAGTATTGGAAAAGACCGGGGAGGAAACAGGAAATGAAAAGAATACACAGAAAAAGGACGGTTAACACAGGAAGGGCTGTCAGGGCGGCGCTGCTGGCAGCTGCATTGACAGCCGGAATTTCAGGCTGCGGAAAAAAGAGCCCGCTGGATCCCGGGGATCCGGTTTCGCTGACGGTGTGGCATTATTATAATGGCTCCCAGCAGGCTGCCTTTGATTCTCTGGTGGAAGAATTTAACGGCAGTGTGGGCAGGGAAAAGGGTATTTTTGTACAGGGTTACAGCCAGGGCTCCGTTTCTGACCTGGAGACGGCAGTGCGGGATTCTATCAGCGGGAAGGTAGGGGCGGATGAGATGCCGGATATCTTTTCTTCTTATGCGGATACCGCTTATGAGGTGGAACAGTCGGGAGCCCTTGCCAATCTGTCGGATTATCTGGATGAGAAAGAGCTGGAAAAATACGTGGATTCTTATATAGAAGAAGGGCGTATTGCATCGGATGGAACGCTGCGGATTTTTCCTACGGCCAAATCCACTGAGATTATGATGATCAACAGGACAGACTGGGAAAGCTTTGCAGAGGCGTCGGGCGCTTCCCTGGAGGATTTAAAAACGCTGGAAGGGGTGGCGGCCACGGCCAGGGCATATTATGAGTGGACAGATGCGAAGACCCCCGATGTGGCGCAGGACGGCCAGGCTTTTTATGGCCGGGATGCCATGGCGAACTATTTTATCATTGGGATGCAGCAGCTTGGCGTAGAGATTTTTCAGGTGGAGAACGGCGAAATAACCATAAATACGCCCAGGGAGGAGCTGCATCGTTTGTGGGAAAATTATTATGTCCCCATGGTAAAGGGCTATTTCGGCGCTTACGGTTCTTTCCGTTCCGATGATGTGAAGACAGGGGATCTTCTGGCTTATACGGGCTCTACTGCTTCCGCCATCTATTTTCCCGATCAGGTGGAACTTGATGACGGCAGTTATGATATTGATTATATTGTGATGGAAGCCCCGGTGTTTGAAGGAGGGGAGCGCGTGGCGGTACAGCAGGGCGCGGGCATGGTGGTCAGCAAGTCCGATACAAAGCATGAGTACGCGGCTGTGGAATTTTTAAAGTGGTTTACCCAGGCGGAAAATAATCTGGAGTTTGGCAGCGTATCCGGCTACCTGCCGGTGCTCAAGGAGGCTAACAGTACGGAGAAACTGGATCAGGTGATCGGACAGAGAGGGCTGTCTGTGGCGCCGAAGACTTATGACTGTCTGACGACTATTTTTAAGGAGATGGACAGCATGACTCTGTATACGAATAAAAGTTTCAAAAACGGTTCTGCGGCCAGGAAGATACTGGAATACCACCTGGCAGATCAGGCAGCGGAGGATCGCAAAAAAGTGGAGACTGCGTTAGCGCAGGGTAAGAGTCTTGAAGAGGCGTCGGGTGATTTTGTGACGGAGGAAGCTTTTGAAGCCTGGTACCAGTCTTTTTGTGACGCCTTGACCAGCGCAGTTAATGGATAAGAGGCAGAGCGGCGGCATGGTTACAGCAGCTTTTGCCTGAGGCCTGAAGCCTGCAGGCTATGGAAGGGGCATGGGTATTAAAATGGAAGGAAAGAGCAGGAATAGAAAAAAAACGACTATATTCAGGATTTTCCTGGTTCCTCTGATCCTGATTATGCTGGTACAGAGCATCATTACCGTTGGAACGCTGGTGGTCAGAAGGACGGCCGGGATGCTGGAAGAGTATTCCGGAAATATGATGGGCCGGCTGGTAGAAAACAGAAAAGTGATTCTGCAGAACGAAATGAACCAGCGCTGGGCATCCATCCATGAGCAGGAAACACTGATGGACGATACATTAAGGGATTTTTTGAAGGCCGAAAATACGAAGCTTGAAGAGGTGCTGGAGTCGGATGAGAAGAGAGACAGACTGCTGGAGCAGTTCTTCCCGAAATGCCTGAATATGCTGCAGAGCAATTCCACTACAGGGGTATTCCTGATTCTGACCGGAGATGACAGGGAGTCAGCGGGAGATTACGACGGATTATTTATAAGGGATTCTGATCCCATGACGAATCCTGCCAACTATACCGATCTTTTTCTGGAGCGGGGGAGCAAGAACCTTTCCAGAGAGTGGAACATCCCGCTGGATACCAACTGGACGACTCATTTTCATATGGGCGGACAGGGACAGAATGCCTCCGAGAGTTTTTTCTATGAGCCCTGGCGGGCAGGGGATGAGCACATGGATGCGGATATCGTGGATCTGGGCTTTTGGTCTCTGCCCTTTTCTCTTGGAAAGGATTCCTCGGAAAAGAGTGAGGACGATTCCTATCGGATGATTACCTATTCCATTCCTCTCCGATATGAGGGACGGGTATATGGTGTGCTGGGGGTTGAGATCTCCGAGAGGAACCTGTATGATTATTTTCCTGTTGAAGAACTGAATGAGTCCCGTCAGTCCGGATATATGCTTGCCCTTGCAAAAGGCGGCGACAGCTATATTCCCCTGACGGGCAGAGGGCTTCTCTATAATATGGTCTGCTCCGCAGGCAGCAGCTTTTCGCTTAAGGAGACGAATTATGACGCGCTTTGGCAGGTGCAGGACATTGAGCTGGACGGACAGAGTCTGTTTGCGGTGGTCTGTCCCTTAAAGCTCTACAGCAATAATGTGCCTTATGAAAATACCAGTTGGGTTCTTTTGGGCTTCAATACGGAGAACGATCTCTTTGGCATGAGCCGTCAGCTCTATTTCTGGATGCTTGCCGCTGTCCTGGCAGGGCTTGTGTTTGGCGTGGCCGGTCTTTATATTCTGGTAAGACATCTGACCAGGCCGGTACAGCAGCTCATGGATTGCATCAGCAGGGGAAGGGCGGGGCTTACAGAGTTTGGGCCGTCCAATATCCTGGAGGTGGATGCTCTCTTTGATGTGGTGAAGGAACTGACGGACAGACAAAAAGAAGCAGAGAACATTCTGCTTGAGGAAAAGGAGCGGTACCGGGTTGCGCTGGAATCCTCCAGAGACATTTTCTTTTCCTATGATATCCGAAAGCATATGCTGGATATCGTAAATCATAAAACAATGAGCGGCCTGTGGCAGTGCGAGGAATTTGCCAGCAGCTTTATCGATCCCGAAAATATTTACGAGCCGGACAGGGAAGAGGCCATCCGGGCGCTGCAGAGCGGGGAAGATATCCTCTATGCGGAATTCAGGATGAGATGGCCGGAAAATGGAGAGTACCATTGGGTGGCGCTCTCAGGAAAAATGGTTTATGATACGGACGGCGTACGGTGGAAGATGGTCGGAAGCATCCGTAATATTGAGGAGCAGAAGCAGCGGGAGGAGGAACAGCGCAGAAAGAATTCCACTGACGGTGTGACCGGGCTGGCAGTTTTCAGCGCAGGAATGGAGCAGATTGGCGAACTGCGAAGCAGCAGGCCGGAGGGTGTGATGGTCAGCCTGTTTCTGGATAAGCTCAGAGAGAGTAATGAGAAGAACGGTATTGTGTTTGGGGATATGGTTCTTGAAGAGATTGGGGCGCTGCTCCGCAGCTGCTGCAGGGAATTTGCCCGGGACACCGACAGGCATGCGATAGCCATGCGGCTTAACCGTGACGAATTTGCGCTGTGGCTGGAAGAGGGCTCTGCAGAACAGGCGGCAGCTTTTGCAGAAGATCTGCTTGAAAAGATTACAACGGCTTTTGACGGGGATTCCTTTAGCGCCCATGTGTGTATCGGTTTGGCTCAGGGAGATAAGAAAAGGGCTCCGGCGCAGCTTATCCGTATGGCGAAGCTGGCAGGCAGCGCGGCTGCCGACAGCGGAAAGGCGTATGTCTTCTATGAGAATATTCCTGAGGGTGAGCGCAGGGATTTACCGGCGCTGCAGGGAAATGATGTCGTTACACCGGGCTATGGAGAGGATGTGAGCCTTTCTTCACTGGCGCTTAATCTGTTTGACAGAGGGGCTGATTTTGCGGCTCAGATGATGTTGATGATCCGCAAGATCGGCAGATTTTATCAGGCTGACGATGTGCTGGTGTCTGTGCTGCAGGCGGATTTTAATACCAGTTATCTGGAATACCAGTGGCACAGGGATAACAGAAATACAGAGGAAAGCGTGCGGAAATACAGCGGAGAGGAAAAAGAAGCTTTCCTTGACTGGATGGGACAGGAGGATGTGCGCAGGGTTTCAAAAGAGGACAGCGGGAAAAAGATGATCCGGTGTTTTCTTGGAATTACACAGGGACAGCAGGGGGTGTTTCTTCCCATGTACGACAATGGATGTTATATGGGGAATATCTGCATCTGCGGCATATCGTCCCGGCTTTTGGAGGATCCGGAGGCTGTTCAGGATCTTGCCGAGCTTGGGCGTGTAATCCAGGGCAAGCTAAACCAGCGCCAGCATGATATTGCCAGCAGGGCCAAGTCGGAATTCCTTTCACGTATGAGCCATGAGATCCGTACGCCTATGAACGGAATCATTGGGATGACGGCTATTGCCCTGCAGCAGGGCCAGGAAAAGGAAAGAGTTACGGATTGTCTGCAGAAGATTCAGTCTTCATCCAATTATCTGCTGGGACTGATCAATGATATTCTGGATATGTCAAAGATTGAGAGCGGTAAAATGAAGCTGGAACCCTGCAACTTTAATATGCAGGAGATGTTGGATACCATCAGGGAGCTGATGGCGCCTCAGGCGGCGGCCAGGGAGATTGATTTTAAGCAGGAGATATGCCTTAAACACGACTGGTTCGTGGCGGATCGGATGCGGATCAGCCAGGTGCTTATCAATCTGCTGGGCAATGCGGTGAAGTTTACTCCTGCCAGGGGGCGAATTACTCTGACAGTGCGGGAAGAAAAGATGGTGAATGAAAATATTTACGTCTGCTTTGCGGTGAGGGATACGGGCGTGGGAATTGCGAAGGAAGATCAGGAAAGGGTATTCCGTTCCTTTGAACAGGCATCCGGCAACAATCCGGCTAAGCATCAGGGAACAGGCCTGGGACTTTCCATCAGCAGCCGTCTGATCCAGATGATGGGAAGTAATATCCAGCTCGAGAGCGAACCGGGGGAGGGAAGTACCTTCAGTTTTTGCATTCCTCTCAGGATGGGAGAAAATGCAGAGAGCACAGAGCAGCGGGATGAGGTTTCTTTTGAAGGCTGCCGTGTCCTGGTGGTGGAGGATAATGAACTCAACTCAGAGATTGCCCAGAGCCTTTTGGAAGAAAGAGGCTTTCTTGTGGACTGCGTATATGACGGCTCACAGGCCGTGGAGCGCATCAGGGAAACCCAGCCGGGAACCTATGATGTAATACTGATGGATATCATGATGCCAGTGATGGACGGGCTTGATGCAACCCGCGCAATCCGCGCTATGGAACGGGAGGATTGCCGTACTGTTCCTATCGTAGCCATGTCGGCCAACGCCTTTGATGACGATCTGAAAAAGTCTGTGGAGTGCGGTATGAATGGACATTTGTCCAAGCCTGTAGAGGTGGATAAACTCTATCAGACGCTGGATCAGGTGATCCGCAGGCAGAGAGCGGATCTTAACCACTGGAAATAAACATCCGGTTATGACAAACCGAATTATTTGATTCGATTCATTGACTATAAATAGCCTTTGTGGTAGAATGGAAACATTATAGAAAGATTCTGTTTTAGACGGAGGCGTAAGGCGATGACGAGAGAGACTGATATGGCACAAACGATTGATATGGCCTCAGACAAAGCAAGATATGACGAATGCGCGAAGAAGCTGTTGTCCTATAAAGCTGTCATTGCGTGGATATTAAAATCCTGTGTGAAAGAGTTTTCACAGTATAGTATTGAGTTTATCATGGAACATTGCCTTAAGGGAAAAGCAGAAATAGCGCAGAGGGCGGTGCATCAGGATCAGCCCGATAAGGAAGAAAGGCTTGACGGAAATCAAAGAATAGACGGACTCAATACAGAGGCCAGTTCCATCAGGGATCAGACGGTATATTACGACATTCGTTTTGAAGCGTACAATTTAGTCTGTACCGCCCAAGGAAAAGAAGCAGCGGCTGGACAGAGATTTTAAAATAGCAATGACGGAGGAATTTGAAAGCGAGGTGCGGAAAATGTGTAATTTAAGTGACGCTATTGAGGAGCAGGGGATTCAACAGGGAATACAACAGGGGATTCAGCGTGGAATACAACAGGGGGTAGAGCAGGGAGAGGAACTGCTTGCGAAGCTTATTCAAACGCTTTTTGCGCTTGGCAGAACGGATGATGTAAAACGTGTTGCGGAAGATAAGGAATACCGCCGTACATTGATGGAGGAATTATCCATTTCCGCATCAAACAAATAAAGACGGCAATTCAGCAGAATTTAACAGGAGGAGGATTTTGTATTATGCTGCGAATGTTTGCAACTCATCAGATCAGGAAACAGACAGAGCTTTCATCCAGTCTCTGGGACTTTGCCACCCTGCCTGAGGGTGGCAAAGAGTCTCTAAGGAGAAAAATGGCGGTGCCGGGATGCTGGCAGAATGCGCCCGAGACGCGTACATACCGGGGAAAAGCCAGTTATGAGCGGAGCTTTTGCGCCGGAGGAAATCTGCGCCTGGAATTTAAGGGAGTCAGCCATACGGCGGAGGTTTATCTGGATGGAGAAAAGATTGCTTCCCACTATAATGCGTATACCCCTTTTTCGGCGGTGGTGCGAAAGGTACCGACAGGGGAGCACAGGCTTAAGGTGATCGTGGATAATTCCTTTGGCCCCCAGTCGGCTCTGCATGTGGAAAATGATTACCAGTCCTATGGCGGTATTTCCAGAGGAGTGGCTTTAGAGGAGATTGGAAATGCCTGGATCAAAAGCTTGCATGTGACACCTCAAAAGGCAGAAGCAGGATGGACTGTGCTGCTGGATGCAGAGGTTCAGAATTTGGCAGAGGAAGTCTTTGAGGGAAAGCTTTGCTTTCATATCGGTGAAGCAGAAGAGATTTGCCCAATTTCTCTTGCAGGAAGTGAGAACCAGAAAATCCAGGCAAAAATTTCATATCCTGATGCAAAGGAATGGAATCCGGATACGCCAAACCTATATACAGTGACGGCAGTACTTGAAAACAAAGCCGGCGAAGCGGAGGATGACCTGATCGACCGGTTCGGCTTCCGGGAAGTGAAAGTGGAGGGAAAGGATATCCTGATGAACGGAAAGAAGCTCAGGATCAAGGGCTTTTGCCGACATGAAGATCACCCGCAGTTTGGCTGCGCGCTTCCTCCCCAGGCCATGTGGCAGGATTTGATGCAGATGCAGGAGCTGGGGGCAAATTCCGTGCGCACCTCCCATTATCCCAACGATGAGATTTTCCTGGATCTGTGCGACGAGGTGGGAATGCTGGTATGGGAAGAAAATCATGCCAGGGGTCTGTCCGAGGAGGCCATGCGAAATCCCAATTTTGAGCGGCAGTGTGAGGACTGTATCAGAGAGATGATAGAGGCTCATTACAACCATCCCAGTATTTATATCTGGGGAATCCTGAATGAATGCGCCAGTCATACGGAGTATGGAAAGAGCTGCTACGAGGCGCAGCTTTCGCTGATCCGAAGCCTGGATAAGACCAGGCCCCGCTCTTTTGCAAGCTGCCAGTTTAAGAAAGATCTCTGCTTCGGGCTGGTGGACGTGGTGTCCTATAATATCTATCCCCTGTGGTATCATGATACTCCGGCGGACGAATTCCTGGCAGAGCTGTATGACTGGATTCAGGAGAGCACGGAAGGGGCAGGCAAGCCATTCCTGATCACAGAGGTTGGGGCAGGCGCAATTTACGGGTATCGGACGCCGGAAAAGGTGAAATGGTCGGAGGAATATCAGGCACAGGCCATTGAAAAGCAGTTGTCAGCCATTCTTTCCCATGCAGGGACAAGCGGTGTCTATCTCTGGCAGTTCTGCGACTGCAGGGTGTGTGACAGTTGGTTTTCCACCCGGCCGAGAACCATGAATAACAAGGGGATAGTGGACGAATACCGCAGGCCGAAGCTGTCCTATGAGACGGTGAAACGAATCTATCATGAGATGCCATAAGGAGGTGAGAACTTGCCGGGATTTACCAAGCAGGCGATCAGAAATTCCTTTATGAAGCTGTTAAATGAGCGTCCGGTGAGCCAGATTACGGTCAAGGATATCGTGCAGGACTGCGGGATCAACCGTAATTCCTTTTACTACCATTATCAGGATATTCCCTCCATGATCGAAGAGATTATTCTGGAAGAGACAGACGAGATCATCAGGCGGCATCCGACGGTGGATTCGTTGGAGGAGGGGCTTGATGTTGCAGTTTCCTTTGTAATGAAAAACAGACGGGCCGCCCTTCATTTGTATAATTCCTCCAACCGCGACCTGTTTGAGCAGCACTTGTGGCGGGTCTGCGAATATACGGTGGATACCTATATCAGCACGGCTTTTGCGGATTATCCCATAAGCGCAGCGGATAAAAGCATGATTATCCGTTACTATAAGTGGAGCTGCTTTGGAGCTGCCATGGATCTGCTCAAGGGAGGAATAAAGGATGATATTCAGGCGCTGTTTTACAGAATGGGACAGCTGAAAAAGGGAATGCTGGAGGAAATGATTCGCAGAAGTATCGAGGAAGAGGAAGATAAAAGAGATCATAAAAAATAGGCAAAAAGGCCAAGGTGTCTGAATTTGGGATAAAATGAATAGAATGTCTGGTTTTGTTACAAAGCCCGGGAAGTGTCCATACCATACTTCCCGGGCTTTTGCTAACATAAGGATAGTTAGCGAAGCGTAATATCCATTGTTAACATAAGGATAGCTGGCGGAGCCTGGCATCCGTTGTTTTGTATATAACGTAAGGAGGTGAGAATCATGCGTTCAGTAAAAATAATGAAAGCTGCCAAAATCGGCTATATCGTCATGTCCCTGCTGTTTTGCGTCTTTGGACTATGTTTGATTCTTATGCCGGGCATAATGGCGCCCGTAATTGCAGTAATATTCGGCATTTTGCTGATTCTTTTCGGCGTCGTAAAGCTGATTGGTTATTTTTCAAGGGACTTGTTCCGGCTGGCGTTTCAGTATGATCTGGCTCTTGGATTGTTTCTGATCGTTCTGGGAGTGGTAACGATATTAAGGACAGATCACGTCATGGTTTTTATTGGTGTTGTGACAGGGATTTATGCTCTGGTAGACGGGCTATTAAAAATCCAGATATCCCTTGACGCCAAGATGTTTGGGTTAGGACTATGGTGGCTGATTCTTGTATCGGCAATTCTGGCCGGGGTAACAGGATGTTTTCTGATTTTCCGTCCCATGGAAAGTGCCAGGATTTTGGTGATACTTCTTGGAATCTGTCTTTTGGCGGAAGGAATTTTAAATCTGGTCACGGTGCTGACTGCAGTGAAGATTATACGGCATCAGCTGCCTGATCAGAGAACGATAACAGAATGAGAAAAGAAAGGAAGGACATAAAGATGAAAGAAATGACACACAAGGCAGGCAGAGCGGCTTTTGGAAAGGCAATCGATGTTGCAATGAGAAATGCAGATAAAGATTGGGAAACAGAAGTGAGCAGGCTCATGGATTTGATGCAGAACTATATGAGCGGTGAAAAGCTGGATGTTGATTATGACAAAGCCAGGGAAATGATCTGTAATAAAGAGGGAACGCTGAATCGGTATATCCGCAGGATTTTAGCGGAAGTGGATCCCCATGTGCTCAGAACCACAGCGCTGAATCTTGGATTTGAGGCCTTTTTCCATGGGACAAAAACGATCCGTAAAATGCGGGAAGTCCATCAGTGCAATGTGCCCTGGCTGATTTTAATGGATCCCACCAGCGCCTGTAACCTTCACTGCACGGGGTGCTGGGCAGCGGAATACGGAGGCCGCCTGAACCTTACCTTTGAGGAGATGGATCACCTGATCAGTCAGGGAAAGGAGCTGGGGATCTACTTCTATATGTTTACCGGAGGAGAACCCCTGGTGCGGCGCGCGGACATCACCCGGCTCTGCGAGAAGCATAACGACTGTGCGTTTCTGGCCTACACGAACGGGACGCTGGTGGACGATACCTTTTGTCAGGAGATGAGACGGGTGGGGAACCTGTATCTGGCAATCAGCCTGGAGGGCACTCCCAAGGTCAATGACCTTCGCCGGGGAGAGGGCGTATACGGAAAGGTTATGCAAGCCATGGATCTGCTGAAGGAAAACGGACTGATCTTCGGCGCTTCCATCTGTTATACCTCTCAAAATCTTGAAACGGTTACCAGTGATGGATTTGTGGATTTGATGGTGGAAAAGGGATGCCGCTACGCCCTGTATTTTCACTATATGCCGGTGGGAAATGAGGCGGCCGTAGAGCTTTTGCCCACGGTAGAGCAGCGCATTTACATGAAACAGCGGGTGAGGGATATCCGGAACATGACCACCGGGAAGGGAATCTTTACCATGGATTTCCAGAATGACGGAGAATTTGTAGGCGGCTGTATCGCAGGCGGAAGAAACTATTTCCACGTGAACGCTAACGGAGATGCGGAGCCCTGTGTTTTCATCCACTATTCAGGGGCAAATATCAGGACACACACACTGCTGGAAATTTTGAAGCAGCCCCTGTTTATGGCCTATCGGGATAACCAGCCTTTTAACGAGAACCATCTGCGTCCGTGTCCTATGCTGGAAAACCCGGAGATATTAGAGAGGATTGTCAAAGAAACGGGAGCCAAGTCCACGGATTTGCAGTCCCCGGAAAGCGTGGAGCACTTATGCGGAAAATGTCATGAATATGCAAAAAACTGGGGAAAGGCCGCAGATGAAATCTGGCAGCAGGAGCCTCACAGGAAGAGCAGCTATGAAAATTACAAACCAAAAAAGAAAGAAAAATAGCAGGCGGGCAGTAAAGGGATTGCTGCTTGCGCTGCTGGTAATTTCACTGATATTTTACAGAGATACCATGTTGGAAATATGGACAGGAGTCAGACAGGTTACGGCAGGAGAGCTGGGGGCAGCTCTTCTGCTGTCTCTGTTGGGATATCTGTTGGAGGGACTGACCATATTTTGCATGATGGGAGCCTCTGTTAAGGGAGCGAGCGTTTTGGAGGGTGTTTTTATCGCCTTTGTGTGCGAGTTTTACCGCCTGACCACGCTGGGAAACGGTTCCGGAGTAGCGGAAATCCACTACCTGTGTAAGAGCAGATTTGCGAGGGAGGAGATTGAGCCGGGCAGTGCGGCGGTACTGACTATGATTCAGTACATGATGAAAAGAATTGCGGTTATGGCTCTTGGTCTTGTGGGATTTCTTTTTCTATATCATTTGGAGGAGACAAGAGAGCTCTGCAATGAGTATGCCTTCTTTGTGGCGGCAGGATGTCTGATAACGGTGGTCATTCTTCTTCTTTTTCTGCTGCTTTCCTTATCGGATCAGGCAGCCATTCTGGCGCGGCGTCTGATGGACTGGCTGGCTGTCAAAATTCCTTCCTGGCAGGAGCGTTTTCAAAAATGGAAAGAGCAGGTGACACTCTTAAATCAATCGGGAAAAGCTGTGCTGGGACAAAGGAAACGGATGGCAGGCGTGGTGGGCATACAGTCCGGAAAGCTGCTGCTGTTTTATATGATTCCGGCATACCTGCTTTGCGGGAGGGCGGATCTGAAGGCGTCCGTGTGTCTTTTTCTCATGGCTTTGTCTTATATGCTATCCGGCGTAATCCCCGCCCCTTCAGGGGCAGGTTCTCTGGAGTTTGTGTTTCTTTTATTTTTTACCCGCTTTATTGATGCAAATATAGCAGCGCCTGCAATATTGCTTTTCAGGTTTGTGACATGGATTTGTCCTGCGGCGGTTGGGGGGATTTTGATCACCCTGCGAAAAGCGGCATAGGATATTATAGTATGGCAGAGCTGCCGGGGTTTACGCTTGTTTCTCACTTAAATTCATGTTAATATAAAGCAGCGGATATATGCGGTGCGATTTACGAAAACCAAAGGATATAAATGGGGAAAGGAAATGAAAAAGAAACAGGACACAAGAAAGATAGATAAGGGATATTCTCTGCTGATTTCTATCATCTTGGTATTTTGCATTTTGGGAGCAGTGGTATTTTCCGTATCAAGGAAAATATCTGCGGAGATGTCTGACTCGGCAATCCAGAACCTGAGCGAAAGCCTGAATCTGATCAAGAGCACGATAGAGGCAATATTGAACAAAGAGGCGGAATTCCAGAAACTGATGGCACAGGAGATCGCGCTGACGGAGGATCCGGAGGTACATCTGCGCTCCTACGCCGGCAGTCAGATGATGGTGAGGGTTTCACTGATATATACGGGAGAAACGGAAGGCGTCTCCGATAACGGTGAAGTATTTACCGAGGAAGGGCTGGATTTTTCTGCCGGCGGGATGGTGGACGGCGTGGCAGTTTCCCAGTCTTATATCAATTATATGGGTACATGGGCTTACACTATGAGATGCCCTGTGATAAAGAACGGGAAAGAAGCGGCGATGCTTTATGTGGAATATATTTATGATACCCTGGATAAATCCCTTCCTACCGGATTTTACAATAAGAAAGCTATGCTTTATATTATGGATGCGCAGACGCAGCGTCTCGTCCTCAAACCCAAGGGAATGGGGCAGAGGGATGCGGGGCACCTGAATCTGAAAGATTTCTACCGTGCAAATGATATTCAGGAGGAAGAGCTGCTATCAGAGGTGGATACCTGCCTGAGAGAAGGCAAAAATATCATGTTTAACCATGATATCCGGGGAAAAGAGGCACTTAACTATATGTGGTCCGTGAATGGAGGAACCATTTATCTGATTGGTTATGTGCCGATCGAGGCGATCCAGCAGGAAGGGGCGACTGTTAATCACAATATTTTCATTGTGGTTGCTGTGATGCTGATCGCATTTTTCCTGTGTTGTCTTTTGTATTATTTTAATCAGAGACAGCAGAACAGGATCAGAAAAGAGAGGGACGCAGAGCGGGAGCTCCATAACAGACAGCTGGCGGAGGCACTTCAGGCAGCCCAGGCCGCAAGCAATTCCAAGACTACGTTTCTGTCAAACATGTCTCATGATATCCGAACGCCGATGAATGCTGTGCTTGGCTTTACCACATTGCTGGATCGGGATGCGGAGAATCCGGATAAAGTGAGGGAATACACGAAGAAGATCATGGCGTCCGGGCAGCATCTGCTGAGCCTGATCAACGACATTCTGGACGTTTCCAAGATTGAGAGCGGCAAGGTGGTGCTTTCGGTGGAGGAGTTTACCTTAAATGATCTGGTATCCTCTGTCGATGCGATTATCCGCCCTATGGCAAAAGCAAAAGATCAGAAGTTCCATGTGACAGTGGCAGGTGTGAAGCATGAATATCTTCTGGGAGATGAGATGCGTGTCAATCAGGTTCTGATCAATCTGCTTTCCAATGCGGTGAAGTATACGCCGGCGGGCGGTAATATCTGGTTTCGGATCATCGGGCGCGGGCAGCGTTCCAGCCAATTTGAGCATATCAGGATTGAAGTGGAGGACGATGGCTACGGCATGACGCCGGAGTACTTAAAGACGATCTTCGACGCATTTACCAGAGCGGAGAACAGCACTACGAATAAGGTGCAGGGAACCGGGCTGGGAATGGCGATTACCAAAAATATCGTGGAACTTATGGGCGGCACCATAGATGTTTCCAGCGAGGTGAATAAGGGGAGTATTTTCCGGGTAGATCTTGAATTTCGAATACCGGAGGAGCAGGCGGACAGACAGTTCTGGAAGGAAAGCGGGATTTTCAGAATGCTGGCAGTGGAAAGCGATGAGCAAGGCGCTGAAAGTATACAGTCACTGATGCAGGATATGGATGTGGAAGTAGACGTAGCCGGGAGCGCAGAGGCGGCGCTGAAACTGCTGCAGTCTTCTGATTCTGAGGCGCATGGATATCAGCTTGTCCTGTTAGACTGGGATGTGCCGGAGCTGGATGCCGTAGAGACGGCGGAGAGAATCAGGGAAATCCTTCCGGAAGCAATTATCCTTTTCCTGACGGAATATGAGGAGGAAGAAAAGGTTCAGGAAAACAAGATTGAAAAAACGGGAATCCTGCCAAAGCCCTTTTTTGTGTCGGCACTGAAGGAAAAGGTGATAAGGATCCGCAAGGAAGGGAAGAGAGAGGACGAGGGGGCGGAAGCAGAAGAAGGCAGTCTGGAAGGGTTACATTTCCTGGCGGCAGAGGACAATGAGATCAATGCGGAGATCCTGCGGGAAATTTTATCCATGGAAAATGCTTCCTGTGAGATCGTCGAAAACGGGCAGCTTGCCGTGGAGCGTTTTGCCGCTTCTGCTGCAGGCGAGTTTGACGCGATCCTGATGGATGTACAGATGCCGGTGATGAACGGTTATGAGGCGACGAAAGCGATCAGGGCGCTGGAGCGGAGAGATGCAGGAGAGATACCAATTATAGCCATGACGGCCAATGCATTTGCGGAGGACGAGAAGGAAGCATTGAGGGCAGGTATGAATGTTCATCTGGCGAAACCTGTTAATGTGGAATTACTGAAGAAAGTCATTCGGCAATATGTGTCTGAAAAATAACAGACTTTTATGTCGAGGAGACGTGTCGCTGAAACGGCGCATGTAAGTTTATATGGAGGTAGAAAGTATGAACAGTGACAGAAAAAGATATATTGTAAAAGCAGCGGCGGCCTGCCTGGTATGTTTTGCAATGGTTGCAGCGGCAGCCTGCGGAAAGAAGGAGAGCAGCAACAATCTGCTCACAGAAGAAGAGGAAAACGTAAGGGAAGTGAGTCTGTTCAGCCCTATGGAGAAAACAGAGGCGGATTCGGTCAACACTGCAAGGAGCGCCACAGATAAAACAGTCATTATGGCGGAGGAAGAGCTGGGAATCAGGCTGAGCTATGTGACTTACACGGCCGAGGACTATCAGGATAAAACCTATGACGACGTGGCTCTGGACAGAGCACGCAATAATATGGATGACATGTATCTGCTTAATCCGGACACCATCCAGGCGCTGGCAGAGGAAGGAAAGCTGATGGATCTTTCCGGCCTTGCCAGTGCAGAGAATCTGAGAGATGTGGTAAAGACAGCGAACATTATCAATGGGAAGCTGGTGGCGATTCCACAGGAGGTGGTGGCCTATGGACTGTTCCTTAATAAAGACATGTTTGATCAGTATGGACTGGAGCTGCCAAATACGCCGGAGGAGTTTTTGGAATGCTGCCGTGTATTTAAGGAGAACGGGATAGAAACACCGGTGGGAGCCAACAGATGGTGGCTGGAGACCTTTGTTCTGGCGCAGGCCTATGCGGATCTGTACAATGGCGGAAATACGGAGGCAGAGATTGCGGCTTTAAACAGCGGGGAAAGCAGGTACAGTGATTATATGCGCCCTGGCTTTGAGTTCCTGCAGGAGATGATTGACAATGGGTATATTGATGCCCAAAAGGCATATGTCAGTGAGGCAATTGAAGGAGAAGGCGCTGATTTCCTGGCGCAGAAGACTCCGATTGTAATGGCTTACTGGGGAGCGGCAAATACGGATACTGCTTATGGCGATCCGGACTTTGAGATGGTGGTCATTGGATTTCCCAGCAGCAGAGGGCAGATGCCGGTAATGCCCATGACTGGTTTCGGGATAGGCGCAGAAGCTGAGCATGCGGAGGACGCCATGCGCGCACTGGAAGTGATGACCTCTGACGAGGCACTCAGGGTGTATGCAGAGACCAATAAGGTGATCTCACCGTCAAAGAATGTAGAGGTGGAATGTGTCGAGGCGCTTAAGCCCTTAAATGACAAAATTCAGGAGAACGTCTATGTCCTTGGCGCCAATGCGAGCATGAAGATGGAACAGTGGGGCAATACCTGTCTGGTGGTGCGGCAGCTCTTAAACGGAGCGACAGTGGACGAATGTATGGCTGAGTTTGACAGACTGCAGGAGGAAAGTATCAGTTCAGACAAATAAAACGAGATAAAGAACAAGGGCAGTCTGCGGAGCGTGCTGCCCGCTGCTTAAGGGAGTATCCGTTTCCAGAAGAGAGACGGATACTTCTTTTTTGAGTTTTCAGAATATCAGTCCCCATTTTTCTTATATCCTATCTCAATTTCGGCGTTTGCTGTGCGCAGGTTTTCCAGCATCTGTTCAGTGAGAGCCCGGGAGGTAACGGGAATTTTGAGGAGTTCACCGGAGAGAGTTTTCAGCATGAGAAAGTGCATGTCAAAATTTGCCGTACCGCAGCACATTTTGCTGTTGGCCTCCTCTATCCGCATGTACGCCTGACAGATCTCGGTGTAAGGCAGAGAAAGCCATTTGAATCCCTTTTTATATTCTATGGACTGATCGGTGAAACGAATTCTTTTGTCGCTGATATTGTTCATCGTGAGAGAAGGCCTTTCCTTTAAATTTATCTGATATTCATCAGGGTGTTGCCTTTAGTTTAGTCTGCAAAAGGCTTTGTGTCAATGGACAGGCTGCTGTGTTGTTTGAGAAAAACAGGTTGGAATATGTCCAAACTTTCCTGACATAAACTGTAGCAATATTGATAAGCAGGTGCTTTATATGAACAAATACATTAAAAAAGTAAAGCAGATGATTAGAATTTTTCCGCCAAGACAGGAGGGGCAGAGTGGGGAAGAGTATGCCAGGATGAAGCTGATGACAGGGATTAAATACGGCGTATTTCTCCTGACAGCATTTGCGCTCCTCCGCGGGATGCTGGTGACGGCGGGGGCAAACATTATGGTGAGCAGCAGTGTGGACGGGCGGGAACTGCCAATCTACTGCGTGGATACGCCGGAGAAGAAGATTGCGCTCAGCTTCGACGCAGCGTGGGGGAACGAGGATACTGCTAAAATCCTGGAGATTCTTCAAAAGCAGGATGTGCATGTCACGTTCTTTATGACAGGCGGATGGGTGCCCAGATAGGCATACGTGAAAAATTGAAATATGGAAAGGTTAAAAACATTCCTTTGTAAAGAAAAACCGAAGTGCAGAGGCACAGAACTCTGCAGCCCGGCTATTTTAAAAAGGGACCATAATTTTGCCTGTCATCAATGATATATTCAATTTTTACGTATTTTTCCTCTTCCCGAATCTGAAATACAAGCCATAAGTGGGGCCAGAAAGTAATCACGCGGTATTTTGAAGGAATATATTTTAATCTGGCACACCCAATCATCGGAGTAGTTTCGAGATAGCCGACCCTCTCATCAAAAGCGTCAAGAAGCCGGAGCGCACATCCCATGCCGTTGTCTTTGGCACAGCGGAGACTGTAGTCTTCCAAAACGGAGTTGGCTGACGGGGAAATATCAACTTTATACATGGGAAATCTCCTTTAACAGGGAACGGAGATTAGCGGAGGCTGTCCGGGCGGGAATGTCCGGGATGCCTGCTTTTCTCTGCTCTTCAATTTCAATCAGCTTTTCCCTTAATTCCAGCTGTTTTTCACGCTGGTCATATACGGCGATATCCATGACCACCAGATCACCTTCACCGTTTTTGGTCAGGAAAACAGGTTCCCCGGTTTCTTTGCAAAGATTTGAGATTTCAGTGTAATTCTGGCGGATAGCAGCAGAGGGTTTAATCAATGTCTGCATAAATACTCCTTTCAATTTTATGGATTATGATTATAGTAATATTCTACATTAATTCTAATAATATTATACTATATAATTTAAAAAAATAAAGAACAAAATAAAATTTGCCAGATTATAAAAAGTCTCTGCAATGATAAATCATATTTGTCTGAATATATTAATAGTAATTCTTCTCAAAATACGGAATGACACATGCAAGAAGAACTATTGAATATAACGAAAAAGGATGAGACAGCGGTTATAAAGTACTTATTGGATATTATGAAGGCGCGAAACATAATTACTGAAGAAGAATATCAGGCAGTTTTATACAAATATAGTTAAGGAGAGTGCGGATATATGGAAGAGAAAAAAATAAGAGCCGTATTCTATGCAAGGGTAAGCACAGAGGAAGAAGAACAGTTGAATGCAATCGAAAAACAGATTGAAGAAAATCGTGATACCATCAGAGAAAAAGGATGGATTTTGACAGATGAATATATAGATAAGGGAATAACAGACAAACAAACAAAAAAAAGAAATGAATATATAAGAATGCTTGATGATATTAAAAAAGATAAGTTTGATATTATCGCAGTCAAAGACCAGTCACGTTTACAGCGTAATACAATGGATTGGTATATATTTTTGAATGAGATTTTACAGTATCAGAAGAAATTATATTTGTATTTGGAGAAAGCTTTCTTTGATCCCAAGGATAAATTTATATTTGGTATCAAAGCTATGATGGCTGAAGAATATAGTCGTGATTTGAGCAAAAAAGGAAATGCAGCAAAAAAGAGAAGACAGGAAAAAGGCAGACCCATCATTACAAACCGAACATGGGGTTTTAAGAATATCAATGGTGAAATCCTGATAGACGAAGAAGAGGCTGAACTTGTAACAAGAATTTATGAACTGTTTGCTGATGGTTTTGGCGGACGTGTGGTGGCAAGGATTCTACGGGACGAAGGTGTTAGAAACAGAAACGGGAAAACATTGTCCGAAAACACCATACGCGATATTGTGAAAAATCCGCTCTATAAAGGTGTTGCAGTAATGAATAAGGAACACTTTAACTTTGAAACAAAGAAGATAATTAAGAATCCGGAAAGTGAATGGATTTACAGGGAAGGAATTGTTCCGCAGATTGTTAATGAAGATTTGTGGGAAAGAGCCAATATACAGATAAATAGTAGAAAAACGGCAGGCAGGACGCATAATGTAGGAATTAATAAGGGGAACACTTTATTATCGTCTAAAATCATTTGCGGTGAATGTGGTTCAAAGTATTGGAGAAACAAAAGAACACAGGGCATTTATTGGTATTGCAGCGAAGGCGCGCGGTCTGGAAAAGTCAGAGAAAATACAGGCATGAAATGTGCTTCGTTAAATCTGAAAGAAGATGAAGTATTATCTTTGATAGAGCATTTAGGGAAACAATTGATTGCGAAGGAAAAGACAGAAGAAGTATTAAGCCATGCTATAAAGAAAATTTATGAAGGACTATCTGATTCATGCAGTACTGAAAACATAGAAGATATCAAGTCTCAGAAGGATAAGCTGAATAAAAGAAAAGATACTCTTATGGACTTGCTATTGGATGGAACAATTGGAAAAGCTGATTATTCATCCAAAATTAATGATATTACAAAGCAAATAGCGGTGTTGAATGAAAAAGAAATCAGGATGCAGGAAAAGAAAGAAGAAAATAGTGAATTATTTGAACGCTTAAACAGAGTACGGGCATTATTCCGGGATAAGACAGAGAAAGGAATAGAAGTTCCTTTGATGTGTTCTCATATCGAGCAGATTAAAGTCTATGAAAAGAGACTGGATGTGTATCTTGACTTCTTAAAGAATGCAGATTTCGTAACATTTAATTATGACAAAAAAGTACGGAAAAACATTTCAGATATGCCCATTTGTGTGGGTGGAGAGCTACCCTGATGATGTAAAAGCCATACTGGCGGCAGGACACGACCTTGGAAATCACAGTGAAAACCATAAGAACATGAGCCAGCTCTCCGATGCGGAAAAAAAGGAAGAGTTGATGAAAGTTCACACCAAAGTGCAGGAGCTGACAGGCTATGAAATGTTTCTTTTCAGGCCGCCCTACGGGGATTACGACAATGCGGTGGTGAATGTGGCAAAAGACTGTGGGTACTATACAATTCAGTGGGATGTGGATTCTCTGGACTGGAAAGATTACGGCGTGGATTCCATCATTAAGACAGTGACAAAGCACAAGCATCTTGGAAACGGCAGCATTATCCTTTGCCATAATGGAGCGAAATTTACCGCCCAGGCGCTGGATACCCTTATTGCCACGCTGAAAAATGAGGGGTATACCTTTGTGCCGATTTCGGAACTGATCTATAAGGACAATTATCACATGAACCACGAAGGGCGGCAGATTAAAAATTAACATGCCGAAACAATTGACAGTTTTTTTGTGGAAAATCCGCAGTTTCTGATAAACAGGAAGTGCGGATTTTTCGGTAAGGTGCGGCTGAAATTTCCTTTAATAAATTTTGTGTCTTTAGGTTGTAAAATGAATTGAGTGGAGCTTACCCTTTCAATATTTCTTCTATTCCAAGATAAAGTTCCGGAATATCTGACACTGATGTATTCCATACAATCTCATAATCCAGACTTCCATAGTGATGGGCTACAATATCTCTCATTCGCATAATCATTTTCCATGGTATTTTTGTATATTCATTTAGAAATTCCACGGATAACGTTTTAGAAAGTTCTCCGATTTGCAGTATTGGCATAGTAATTGAATTTCTGTATATAAAACCATTTTTTTCATTCGTAAAAAGCTCTTTATCCTGTTTAAAATAATCGTGTGTATCTTTAATTTCCAGACAATAATCTGTTATTTTTATCAGTATTGTTTTATCTCTTTGATTCATAAACAACAACCTCATCTTTCTTTATCTGTTCCAGAAATTCGATATTGTTTGATGTATCTGTAATTACATCTATATTTGCTCCAAAAGCTTTTTCAAGTTCATCAATAAAAGACGCTAACTGAAACAATGATTGTATATTCCCTTTTGATATAACAAAATCGTAATCACTTGTTTCTGTTGCTGTGTTTTTTGCTCTGGAGCCAAACAATGCCACTCTCTCCGCACCATATTTCTGAGCAATAGGAGTAACCAATTTTGATACTCTTTTTATGTCTGTCATTCTATTATCTCCTCAACTATTTCTTATAGAACAAGTATCTTCATACACTGAAATTTAATTAACATAAGACATGTCACTTAGTTTTTTAATAAATCTTTTTCCTTCATTATTTTCAAACATATATGAAATTCTGCCAGCTAAGCCAAACATTTCACTTGTATTTTTGTTTCAACATTTAACCCCAAAAACATTGTATTGAAAACACTTAACAGCAACTTATGGCTTTGCATTAATGTATAAGCCAATCTGGTTCTACAACAATTAGTGACATTCTGTATTTCCTTGGTATTAAAATATGCTGTTAGATTAACCCAAGTATGAAGTATTTCATAGAATATATGACATAGGTATTTTCCATGGGGTATCTGCATTCTTTTCTTCATCTTCAACTGTAAACCCAAAATGCTCATAAAAAGGTAAACCATACGGTGATGAATTTAACACGATCTTATCATAGCCTCTCGTTTTTAGTTCATTTGCAATTTTGTTCATCATAGCTGTCGCTATTCCGTTACGTTGATACTCACTGTCAACAAATAGTAAAGAAATTCTATTTGTTCCATATGTTTCAAGCATTCCTGCAACTTTATCGTCAACTAATGCAACCACCATCAATCGCTGAATATAAATACTTAAATTCTTTAATCTATCTTCAATTGCCACTCGCATATGTTCTGTATGCTCAACTCCATAATCTGGCGAATCATACTTAACAAACATACGCCATGCTAAATCAAGCGCTGGCGCAATATCATCATCCATCGCCAATCTTATTTCGTACTCCATTTTTTAGTCCTCTACGCAAATTCTGATTTTGTTCTCCATTTCTTTAAAAATCTCGATTTACGTATATAATTATAATTTACTTTTAACAAAGACACAACAACAAAGTAAGATAAGCAAAGCACAAGCATCTTGGAAACGGCAGTATTATCCTTTGCCATAACGGAGCGAAATTTACAGCCCAGGCGCTGGATATCCTCATTGCCACGCTGAAAAATGAGGGGTATATTTTTGTGCCGATTTCGGAACTGATCTACAAGGACAATTATCACATGAATCACGAAGGGCGGCAGATTAAAAATTAACGTGCCGAAACAATTGACAGTTTTATCATAAAATCCGCAGTTTCTGATAAACAGGAAGTGCGGATTTTTAGCCAGAGGGAGGGGACAGGAAGAAAATTGAAAAGGAGTAACAAAAAGCTGCATTGTTAAAATGCAGTTTTTTTTGTATACTTATAATAAATCAGGAGGTTGGTAAAGAAAATGAAAGATATAGTACTTAAGAAAGTGCTAATGTAAGGAGGGTGCGCATGAATAAAGAATCTTTTTCATTTGTCGTATATATGATTCACGCCTGCGCCAATAAATGGAATATGATGCCTTCCGAGGTTTATCGGAAAATGCAGAGTGCCGGCTGCATTGCCGGCTATCTTGTGCCACATTTTGATATTCTGCATACACAGGGAACGGGATACATTGTGGACGATATAAAAGAGTATCTGGCGGTGCGGGGGGTGATGGTATGATCGTTTACCATGGTTCAATAGAAGCGGTAGAGAACCCGGATGTTGGGCATTCTTACCGGCGGCTTGATTTTGGCACAGGCTTCTATGTGACTACAGTTAGAGAACAGGCGGAAAGATGGGCAAGGAGAAAGGCGGATATTCTTGGGAAAAAAAGTGCAATCATAAACACTTATCAGATGGATGAGGATGTTGACGGATTTCAAGTAAAATCTTTTGACGAGGACTTGATTGAATGGATTGATTTTGTGTGCAGATGTCGGGATGGGGAAAAAGATTATTTGAAGTATGACTTGATAGTCGGTAAGGTAGCAAATGACAAAGTGTTTCGAGTCGTGGATATGTATCATACAGGAATTTGGGATAAGGAGCGCGCTCTGAAAGAAATCAAGGTCTACCCGTCATACGACCAGATAGCTTTTATCACCCAGAGAGCCATAAAGAGATTATTAAAATTTGAATCCTTTGAGGAGATATAGTTGATGGATGGGGAAACATTAGAAAGAGTATATCAGGAGAATCTGGAAGAAAGAATCATCGAAGAGCTGTCTGAGACGAAGAATGTTTCATTAGAGACAGCAATGGATGTTTATTATCACAGTAAGCTGGCAGATAAGATACATAAAGGGGTCGAAGGGATACAGTATCTTGACTTTAAGGTGCTTGCTCAGATATTGTGTGAAACGGAAAAAGAATTATTTGAAAAAAATGAGGCTTAGGTATTCTTAAGCTATTGCCTGTTTTCGTCAAATGCCGATACAATTGACCGTATTTGTTTTGTGGAAAATCCGCAGTTTCTGATAAGCAGAAAGTGCGGATTTCCCGGTAGAGAGAGGGCAGTTGAATTATAAATTTAGTAGAATCGAATATTTCAACCTCCAGGCGAAAAAATTCGCCGTTTTAAGTGAATACAAAGTCTTTGATTTTTGATATGATAAAAAAGCCTATAAGATATCTCGTAATTTAGGAGGTTTCAGAGATGGATAAAATAGTATTGCGTATTGCTGAATTGCGTAAAAAAGCAAAAGTAACACAACAGGAACTGGCAGAGAACATTGGCGTATCATTTCAGACTGTCAGCAAGTGGGAAACGGGAGTCAATATGCCGGATATAACCATACTTCCATTATTGGCAGATTATTTTAAAGTATCAACAGATCAGTTATTAGGCTTAAAGCCGCTTGACGGTGAGACATATATTCCTGAAAAAACAGCAACAAAAGAGTTTTGGAACCAAAAGCTGGAATACCTCTTAAGGACGAGAAAGAATTATTGGAACGATGACTATATTCACTTTCTTATTTCACAGGTATGGAAAATTAATAAGCCGATTTCCGTATTGGATTGCGGTTGCGGATATGGATTTTTGGGACTGCTTCTGCTTCCTTATCTGCCTGAGGGAAGCGCTTATACAGGAATTGATTTTGTAGAAGATTTGATCAAAAGGGGAAAAGCTCTTTTTGAAAGTCAAAAATTAGAGACAGTTTTTCTCTGTGAAAATGTTTTTAAGTATTCGGCTGAAAACAAGTATGATTTCGTAGTAAGCCAGGCAGTTCTCAGGCATTTGGACAATCCGTCAGCTTTTATACAGAAGATGATTCAGTTTGCAAAACCGGATGGATATGTTGTATGCATTGATGTAAACAGAGAATTTGAGTGCTGCGGGCTTTATATTGATGGCATGGATTATCAGGAGTTATGCAGGCATGAAGGGTTGGAAAAAAAGTGGCACACTGAACTTGCAATACAGGGGCGTGATTATGCGGTTGCAATCAGGACTGCACATATGATGCAGAAGCTGGGACTTACTGATGTTGATGTAAGAATGAACGATAAAGTAGAGTTTATTACTGCCCAATCAGCAAATTATGAGGAAACAAAAAATGATTTTGCCGCTCATAACGGTTGGGCTTCCGGCATTAATGATGATCAAAAGGAAAGGCTGATTTTCCATTTATTATCCCATGGCTTATCCCACAAAGAAGCTGAAGATTATTGCCGCCGAAATATTGAAATCGCGAATTTCTTTGCAGGCAACCCGACGGCCGGATACACATTTGTGAGAGGGAACATGATTTCTTATGGAAAAAAGCCACGATGAAAAATGAAGGGTATACCTTTGTGCCGATTTCGGAACTGATCTATTTTGTGGAAAATCCGCAGTTCCTGATAAACAGGAAGTGCGGATTTTTCGGTAAGGTGCGGTTGAGATTTTCTTTAACTCACCGATACACTCAACTATTCTAGACATTCCGGATCCCCTATCTCTTCATTTCCAAGATATTTTGTGTATTCTTTTCCCTCATAAAAGTCCATGATCGGGCGACGAAGTTTTGACGGAAATAATGGTAATCTATTCAATACAGATAAATCCAACCAATCAAATCCAACTTGATTAGTGTCATTACAAGGCATTGTGTTTTTGGCATTTCCCAAATAATCACATAAAAATACTAAATCAATTCTGTGAAAGCGCTCACCGTGAACCCCTTCTATAACAAAAAGCAAATCCTTACATTTAACCTCTATTCCTGTCTCTTCTATGACTTCTCGTTCAACAGTTTGAGGAAGCTTTTCCTCGCAATCTTGACCTCCGCCGGGCAAAATATACCATTCTTCCTTACCGTCACTTAATTTTATTGCAAGTAATTTATCATTTTGGATTATAACTGCTTTTGCAGAGGTGCGTATTTGTCTTGACATATTTATAATCCTTTCAACTTTTATCGTTAAAACTTCTGAAAGTAATCAAATTTTTATCCGGGTCTAAAAAACTCATATTTTTTGCACCCCAGGGCCTCACTGTTGGCGGAGAAACAATCTCAACACCAAGTGTTTTTAACCTCTCAAATTCAATATCTACGTCCGGCACTGTAAATGCAAGGCAAATGTTTTGAAGGTTAGTTTTCCGCAATATTCCATCGTTATAGATAGTGAGTGTTGTTTCTTCAGAAAGAATAAACTGATGAACATCATCATCGCTGTTATTATCAATATTGAATAACATCTTATAGAAATTTGACAAACGAATAACATCACTTGTTAATAAACAGACTTCTCCAATTTTCATGAAAAACCTCCTTGTTCATACAAAACTATTAGACTTCGCACCAGCCGCAAGCCGGACTAAATATAACAGGGAGCAGATGGAGCATAGCGTAGCAATTACATGATCATTCATCCACATTTAATTAACATAAGGATGTCTGGCGAAGCCTGACATCCGTTGTTTGGCATAGATATAGGTATCTTTCCAAATCGGTTTTCCGTTTTCATCTTTCCAGAAATATACATTTTTTCTCAAATGGGCTTCACGCTGAAATTCTAATGCTTCCAGCAATTTCCATGAACTCTTATTACGGGGATCGCATTCGGCATAGATTCTGTGTATATCATTCGAAAATGCCTGTTGAATCAGCATACTGCAGCTTTCAAGGGCATAGCCGTGCCCCCAGTAATTCCGATTAAATACATACCCTATTTCCAGCGCTTCAAATTCACGTTTTCCCAGATAGGCATTACCGATCATTTTGTGGGAATTTTTCAGTTCAACAGCGATCATTTCCTCTGTTCCGATACGCCATTCGAGATTTTCTTTTGTTTCGTTGAGAGTGAGAGGTCTGTATGGTTCATACTCCACCACTTTCTGATCGGATAAATACTCAAACAAATCCTGTAAATCTTCTTTTTTGTATCTCCTTAAAATCAGCCTTTCTGTTTCTGCTATCATTGTTTTCATAAAATTCCTCCCATGGATTTGGAGTTACAGCTTAAAAAGAACTTTCTCATAATCTTTTACATAGTACCGGATATTTGTACGTCCTTTTTGAATAATGGTATGTCCCTCCGCTTCCAGCTTTTCTTTCTGCGCTTTGACGCCGCCGGGATATTTCGCATTTAGCTCCCCACCAGCCTTCAGGGTTCTCCAGTAAGGCGTTTCATCATCAGAACGCTGATAACTTGCCCACGCCGCAATAGAAACAAAAACTCCCGCAGTAATAGGTTCTGTAAAATCGGCGCCGCTTAATTCTGCAAAGTATTCCCGTATTTTGCCAACGGTAATTACCCTGCCATAAGGAATTTTGCGCATTACACTGTCATAGTCGATTGGCGGGGCAAAGAACATTTTATCTCCGCCATACTTCTCAATACTTTTCCGGTCTGTAATGGTCTGAAATTTGGGCATATCCTTGCTGTCATGCAGCATGGCATTAAAATCCTTTTTATCCTCACTGGCCATCTTTGTCACCTCCATCTCTAATAATAATTTATATCTCTTTTCCATGCAATGAGACAGTTTGAAAAATTTTGCTTTAACAGTGAAGGTATGATAAACTTGATAACATAAGGACAATTCGCGAAGCGTGCTGTCCGTGCTGTATACATTCTTTTTACGTTTTTTAAGAGAAGGGAAATTTCACAATGCATCCAATATCATCCTTATTTTTATCCCAATCCTATCAGGACGCATGGGCGGACTACAGCCGTTCGCTGGTAAGTCCCCAGTTCGTGCATTGGGATTATGTGATTTTAACGGCGTCCAATGAGCAGCAGGCGGAAGGCTTTTGGGCGCAGCTTGAAGAGCGCAGGCAGGCAGGGGCTCTTCCGCTGCAGACACAGTTCGCCGTGATTCCGGATCCGGGAGGAAAGCGGGTGGGCAGCGGCGGAGCCACGCTGGGGGTACTTAAATATGTGGCGGAGCAGACGGGCAGAGCCGATTTTTCCGGGCTGAGGATTCTGGTGATTCATTCCGGCGGCGACAGCAAGAGAGTACCGCAGTATTCTGCGTTGGGCAAGCTGTTTTCTCCGGTGCCTCATGAGCTGCCAAACGGCCGGGCCTCCACGCTTTTTGACGAATTTATGATCGCCATGGCAACGGTGCCGTCGCGGGTGAGAGAGGGGATGCTGCTTCTTTCAGGAGATGTGCTTCTTCTTTTTAATCCGCTTCTGATCGATTACTCCGGCGGGAATGCGGCGGCGATTTCCTTTAAGGAGCATGTGGAGACCGGAAAAGAACACGGTGTGTTTCTGCGGGGAGAGGATGGGAACGTCAGGAAATTCATGCATAAGCAGACGGTGGAGACGTTGCGAAGCTGCGGGGCGGTCAATGAGCAGGACTGTGTGGATATCGATACGGGTGCGGTGATTTTTTCCAAAGAAATGCTTGCAGCCCTTTATGGACTGATTTCCCGGGAGGGAAAGTTCAGTGAGGAGCTTTTTGACGGTCTGGTGAATGAAAAGGTTCGTCTGTCTCTTTACGGGGACTTTTTATATCCGCTGGCAACGGATTCCGCTCTGGAAGACTTTTACAGGGAAAAGCCGGAGGGGAGCTTTTGCCCGGAGCTGTCGGATGCGCGAAAGAAGGTATGGGAGGCGCTTCGGCCTTTCCGCATGAAGCTTTTGCGGCTGGTTCCCGCCAAGTTCATCCATTTCGGTACCACTGCAGAAATCCTGAAACTGATGAGCAGTGGAGTGAAGGACTATGAGGATTTGGGCTGGAGCAGGCATGTGGGAAGCAGCTACGATAATCATGTGGCGGGCTATAACAGCGTACTTTCCAGCCATGCTGTCTGCGGGCAGAACTGTTATCTGGAGGTCAGCTATGTTCATCACGGGGCAGAAACAGGGGACAATGTGCTGCTCTCCTATATTGATGTGTATGATGAAAAAATCCCTTCCAATGTAGTGGTGCATGGCCTGAAGCAGAAGGACGGAAATTTTGTGGCACGGATTTACGGCGTGGAGGACAACCCCAAGGCAGTTTTTGATACCACGGAGAAAAAGGATGCGGGAGAGGACGTCTGCCGCTTTTTGGGTGTTCCTTTCCGCCAGCTTTTGGAGAGAAACGGGATAGTGGCGGAAGAACTGTGGGAGGAAGGAGAAGAGCACACGCTCTGGAATGCAAGACTTTATCCGGCCTGTCCCACTATAAAGGAAGCGCTCAGAGCCTCCCTGAATTTATATGCTATGACTCGCGGGGAGGGGGATGTTTCGGCATGGCGCAGTCAAAAAAGAAAGAGCCTTTTCTCCGGTTTTAACGAGGCGGATCCTCATGCGCTGATCGCATGGGAGAAGCGCATGGGAGAGCTGGTTCAGATGGACAGGCTTTCCAAACTGATTCAGGCAGGCGGGCAGGTGGGAGAGGGAGCGAAAATTCTTAAGAGCGGCCGCCTTTCACCGATTCAGGAGGAATGGTTTGAAAAGCATTTGCAGAGAGCGGATTTCAGCGAGAAGATACGGCTGCATTACTATGTGGGAACGGCTCTTGGCAGCTACGCGGGGGATCAGCAGATCGGAAAGTGCTTTGGCTGCATCGGGGAGGCGGTGCTTGGCGCTACCCTGGAAAATCTTCGGGTAAATGAGAACTGCCGCATTATGACCGGACGGCATCAGGTTTCTCTTCCTCTGAGGGTAAACTGGGGCGGAGGCTGGAGCGATACGCCGCCCTACTGCAATGAAAAGGGAGGAACGGTTCTGAACGCGGCTATCCTTCTGGACGGAAAGCGGCCTGTGGAGGTGGTACTGGAAAAACTCTCCGAGCCAAAGATTATCTTTGACAGCCGGGATATGGATGTCCACGGAGAGTTTGAGGAGATTACCCCTTTGCAGCAGACGGGCGACCCTTATGATCCCTTTGCCCTGCAAAAAGCGGCGCTTCTGGCCTGCGGCATTCTTCCCATGAAGGGCGGTAATCTGAAGGAAATTCTGACCCGAATGGGAGGCGGTTTCCTTATGCGTTCCGAGGTGACCGGAGTGCCCAAGGGGAGCGGTCTTGGCACCAGCAGTATTCTGGCTGCCGCCTGCGTGAAGGCGCTGCTTGAATTTACCGGAATCGCCCACAGCGAAGAACAACTCTACAGTACCGTACTTTGTATGGAGCAGATCATGTCCACAGGCGGCGGCTGGCAGGATCAGGTGGGCGGCATTACGGAGGGAATCAAATATACCACCACGGAACCGGGAATAAAGCAGGAGATTAAGGTGCATCACATTCAGCTCTCCAAAGAGACAAAAAAGGAACTGAAAGAGCGTTTTGCCCTGATTTATACCGGGCAGCGCAGGCTGGCAAGAAATCTGCTCCGGGACGTGGTGGGAAATTATATCGGCAATGAGCCGGATACGGTGTTTGCCTTAAATGAGATTCAGAAGGTGGCCACATTGATGGCCTTTGAGCTTCGCCGGGGACATGTGGATGATTTTGCGCAGCTTCTTAGCCAGCACTGGGAACTGTCCAAGAAAATCGACGCGGGAAGTACGAACATTCTGATTGACCAGATTTTTGACAGCATTTCGGATTTGATCGACGGCCGTATGATCTGCGGCGCAGGCGGCGGCGGATTTTTGCAGGTGGTTCTGAAGAAAGGCGTTAAAAAAGAGCGGCTTCATGAGCGGCTGAAGGAGGTATTTCAGGACAGCGATATTGATGTGTGGGACAGCGAGCTGGTCTGAAAAGAAACGGTGCGTGAATTTGAACGAAAAAAATTTTTTGACGTTCACTATAAAAACGGCAGACATAGATTGCGTTATGTCTGCCGTGGTTTTTTAGAAGAAATTATGGATTCTGTTTTTGTTCTGTCTTTTCTTCATAGGTATATTTCCTTAATATTTTCCCGAAGCACAGGCAGACTGCCGTTCCTGCAATTCCCAGAAGAAACATCATCATGGCGGCTCCGGAACCCTTTCCGCTGCCGAAAAGCGTGGTTAAAATTCCGTCTGCAGAAGTGTTTGCCATAAGGGGCTCACAAAATTTGTCAACGAAAAGCCCGCCCAGAAAGAATCCGATGGGGATGGTAAAAAACTGCAGGGTGTTCCGGCAGGAATACACGCGCCCCTGCATGTCTGCGGGAATCGTTGACCGGAGGATCACATCCAGATTAGCGTTCATAAGAGGCACAGGCATCCAGCCTATGATCTGGGCGATACACCACCAGAAAGGGGTGTTTGTGAAAGCCAGAAGGAAGTTCTCCGTGCTCAGGGAAAAGAGCATTGTGAGATAAATCACACGGATGCGGTTCTTAGGAGGCGGCAGCAGCATGACAATAAGGCTGCCTGCCAGCGTTGCAATCCCGGCGCAGGAGGTGACAATTCCAAGAACACTCTCCCCACCGTTTCCCCTTGACAGGACAAAAGCCGGCAATACCGCGTCAAATGCGGAGGCCACCAGATTAACCCCGGCCAAAAACAGGATCAGCACCAGAATCAGACTGTGATCACGAAGATAACGAAGACCCGCTTTCACATCCGCAAAAAACGCTTCCTTTTTGAGATCAGTCTCTTTCGTCACAGCAGGAATCCTGACAAATAAAAGAAGGGCAATAAACGCACTTCCAAAGGTTGCCAGATCCGCGTAGATTACGGCATCCATCCCTGCAAAGGCAAACAATGCCGTTGCAAAAACCGGATTTAAAATGGTCACAAGGGAATTGGAAAATGACCGCAGAGCACTGGTTTTCTGATAGTGCTTTTTGGGCGTGATCAGCGTCATGGCAACATCGCCTGCCGGTTGCTGCACCGTATTCATCAGACCGTTGACCGCGTTTAACAGATACATATGTACCGGCATAAGCCGGTCTGTTTTCAGCAGAAACAGCACCAGAAGACTGCAGCAGGCGGCGAAGGTGTCGCAGATCAGCATGGTCTTTTTCTTATCCCAGCGGTCGCTTAAGGTTCCGGCGAAGATACTCATCAGAACATAGGGCGCATAGGAACAGATGGCTAAAAGCGCTGTCTGCAGTGCGGAACCGGTTTTCTGGTAAAGCCAGAGCGTCAGGGCAAAGTTTGTCATGGCGCTTCCGAGCTGCGACAGGGACTGGGTGCTCCAGAGGATTAAAAAGGTTTTTAATTCATGTATTGTATTTTTCATGGCTTTGCTCCTTTGATTGAATGTAAGGTCAGTTCGCGCAGCGCGCTGACCGTCGTTATCCGATAAAAGTATCAAATTGCAAAGCCTGAGGACGCCTTAGCCTTGAAGGCATTTTCCTCCATGCAGTGTCCTCAAACTCTGCATGGAGCTGTTGCAGTCATTAAGCGCATTTCTTCTTATCTCCTTGTAATTTTTGTGGTAAAAGAGCGGTATTTACATTTAAAACAAATCAGAAATCCTGATAGTAAGGTCGGCATAGATACAGACAGGAATCTCATCCTCAAAGCAATATTGCGCGGATTCCTGATCATACTCAAAATCGAATACATTTACAGTACGCGTCCTGGGGTTTATAATCCAGTATTCCCGGACACCCGCAGAACGGTATTTGAAAAGCTTTACTCCGTAGTCCATGCGTTCTGTGCTTGGTGAAACAATCTCGATAATCCAGTCCGGCGCACCGTTACAGCCTTTTTCATTTAGTTTGTCCCTGTCGCATATGACAGAAATGTCAGGCTCCACATAATTCTTCTCATCCTCATTCAGGAAGACAGCAAAGGGGGCGGAAAATACTTCACAGTCTCCTCCTTTAGTATCTATATAGTTTAATATCTGGTGGCTTAATCTGGCTACAAGTCTTTGATGATTGGTATTAGGCGGAGCCATATCGTAGATTTGACCATCGATCAGCTCTGCACGCTGGCCGTCCGGAAGGGCATAGATATCTTCGATTGTATAAGTTTTTTCCTGACGTAATGCCATGTGAGTCTCCTTCCTCAACTCCGCAAACTGCCCTCATTTAAATAAAAAAAATGGAAGCAATGGGGCTCGAACCCATGACCTCTCGCGTGTGAGGCGAACGCTCATCCCGGCTGAGCTATGCTTCCATGACTTTTATTATAGCACGCCCGGGCGGGAATGCAAGAGAAAAACTCAGAGATTTTTCTCAAGAGATTTTTCTTAAGAGATTTTTCTCTTGTTTTTTTTCTTGACAAACAATGCCGGGAGGTTTATTTTTAGAGAGAACGAAATATAAATACATAGAAACATCGCTAGGGGAGCATAAGCTGAGAGTGCCAATGGGTATTATGCCCGGCTGACCCTCATTACCTGAACCGGATAATGCCGGCGTAGGAAAGCTGATTTTATAAGTGCGGGGAGATTGCCTGCATTTATAAGAGTATGTCTTCCTCCTGTGATCAAAACAAGGAGGTTTTTTTATGTCTGTTTTTGCAACAGAAATCATTGATGAAGAGTGGGGAAATTATTTCGAACTGACCGGGGCCGGCTATGGCGTGCTGGTGGCAGTCATGGTGGCAATTTTGCTGATCGGATGCATGATCAGTAATGCGGATGGGAAAAAGAAGATCAGCACCAAAGCGCTGGTGTTTTCTGCCATGTCGATTGCGCTTGCCATGGTGACAAGCATGATCAAGCTGATCGATATGCCCATGGGAGGCTCTGTGACTCTGTGCAGCATGCTGTTCGCCTGCCTGATTGGTTACATATTCGGACTCCGCACGGGACTGATGGCGGCAATTGCTTACGGATTTTTGCAGTTGGTGGTGGATCCTTATATCATCAGCATCCCCCAGATGTTCACCGATTACATTTTTGGTTTCGGGGCATTGGGACTCTCCGGAATATTTTCCGAAAAAAAGAACGGGATGCTCCGGGGATATCTCCTGGGGGTGCTGGGCAGGTATTTCTTTACCTTTTTATCCGGGATGATCTTTTTTGGAAGCAATGCTGCCAGCTATAACATGTCCGTGCCGGTTTATTCTCTGGTCTATAACGGGGCGTATCTGATACCGGAGGCTCTGATCACAGTGGTGATCATTCTGATGCCGCCCGTGAATAAGGCGCTTCTTAAGGTCAAAGCCATGGCGAGAGCTTAATTCTGCCATGCCACCTGCTGGCATTTGACCAGCGGATAGCTTTTCAGGCTGCAGGAATTTAGATTTTCCCGGTTCATGTCGATTGCCGTGAGCTGATTGTTGGAGTAGGTCTTGTAGTAATAAAAGCCCTTAGAAGCATTGATACAGCAGGAATACGTAGTGATTTCGTACAGAATTTCGTTCGGCTTTGTATTTATCACCACGCTTCCGCGGGGCATGGAGACTGCGTCCAGGAGATGAAAAAACTGGGCGACGCTGCCCTGTTCATCTGCCGGGCAAAGGGAATTCAGGTTCAAAAAGCCTGCTTTGACGAAGCGGGAGACCGGAGAAAAGTCGCCCGGCAGGCCAACGCAGCCCAGGCCGTTGCCAAAAGGCTTAACATGCGCTTTTTCGCTGAAGCAGTTTTGAGGGCGGCCCGTGGTCAGATTCAGATATTGACAGAGATTGGTAATCTGAAATTCAAAGCCGGGATTGTTGGTGAGGACGCCCACGGGATCATCAAATAAGGAGAGACCGTTTTCGGTGCTTTCCAGAACGATGGAAGAGTCCCGGTCAGCAATATGCCAGTGCAGAGAGGCAAGGGGCAAACGGTCACTGAAGGGAATGCTGATCAGATGAGTATTTTTGATAAGCTCCCTGACCTCGTCGATACAGGAGCATTTTCCCAGAAGCCAGAGAACCAGCTCAAAAGGGGAGATATTGAACTTTTCCGGATCCTCCTTTGGGGAATAACAGGCATTGTCCGGAAAATTCAGCCCCGAAAAACACAGCCCTTTTTCATTTACGGCATCCGCATAGAGGGGAAAGCCTTCCGAGAGTACAGCCATGCCCATGATGGCATAGTGGCGCTTAAGCGGCGCGGCTTTGCGGAATATGATGGGGAAATTTCTCGGAGTTATGACAATGCTTCCGTTCAGTTCATATTCTAAATCCATAGTGCGGCCAAAGTAAAAATCGTTGGTCTTCATTGCGATACTGGTACACATTACTGATTCCTCCTTACTGCACGCATCCGTTGTTAAACATAAGGACAGTTCGCGAAGCGTGACATCTGTTGTTTAGTATGTGCAGTAAGGAGGAAAAAGATTACTTCTCACATTTATAAATCTGGCGGTATGCTTCCAGGCGGGCGTCTGAAAAAACGCAGGAAAGCTGTCCGGTTATTTTTTTATCCGATAATCTTGAAGTCAAGAGCGGCGAAAATCGTTTGCCCTCCAGTGAGATAGCAGTACTCACTGCCTCATCAAAAGTCATTTCAACACCCGTAAAGGTTCGGTTTGTGTATATCACATTATCAAACCAGTCTGACAGACCGATTACATCGACCATTTGTCTTAAGGAACAATCCAGGCGGTGATAAGAATCCGGATAACCGCGGGAGCCGTCGTACCAGGAATGATGGCCGTGGGCAATTTCCGCGAAACGGCAGGTGGAGGCCCGTGTTTCCAGACATTTCCCGCCCACAATGGTATGTAAATGCGCAATCTCATATTCGTCTTCAAACCATTGCCGCCCGGCCTGGGAATACAGACTGATAAAATTGAGCTTTCCCGCATCATGAAAAAGGCCGCATTCCATTGCATAATCCAGAATGGCCTTCCGTTTTTGGGACGGATTACTTATTTCACGAATGAAATCAATATCGTCAAAAAAGTCCGGCTCCTCCTCATAAATGATATCGCATAATGTCACAGCCGTTTTCCCCACCACATAGGAATGAACATAGATATCCGGAGCAAAGCGTATGAGTAGCTTTTGTATAAAATCTTTATAGGAAACGCTGTCTTTTGTCTCCAAAAAAGTGGTGGATAGCTGGCGCAGATAAAAGAAAAGGCTTTCATTTCCGGAAGCTTTGGGAAAAGTCTCCACATAATCCAAAATCCGCTGATAAAGATTTTCAATATAAGCCTTCCGGGCGGGGATTTTGTCGGGATATTCGGTCAGGTACTGACAATAGAAAGCCGGCAGGGAAATAAGGCCGTACATACTTTCAGCAGAATAATCCGAAGCATCGGCGGCGTTCATCAGATTCTCCATCTGAGTCAGGAGTTTGTCCAGACTGTAAAGACCACAATAATAATTGATTGCATGGTAAGAAAAGGCAAACCGGATAGGCGGCTTTTCGTTCCTCTCCTCCGACTCCTGAAGCCGTCTTTGATAAACGATATAAGCCGATTCCATAACATCGGCAATGTCCTGATGAGTCATGCTGTTGTTCCTGCTGTGGGAAATGTTGGCAGTCATCTGCTGGTGGGTCATATAGATATATCTGTCCCAGGGAAGATCCGGCTCTTTTTCCTGATAGTCCTTATCCTGCAAAATCTGCAGAGTCTGTTTGGTCAGCCTGATTTTTTCGTGAGGATATTTAAACTGCCCCAGGGAACGGTTGGCAAGGGAACGCAGGATATATCCCCGTGTCCGGGTGTCTTCGATTTCATCGTAATATTTCAGATAAGCGGAGGCCTCGATAAAACACAGACGCATCTGGGAGGTATATTTTTCGATTTCGGACGCGTCCAATCCTACCAGCTTGGCACATAAATTGTTGCGTCCAATCCCAAGCCAGTAGAGCTCTTCAATCGTCTGTTCACGGTTCTTTCGCATCCGTGCATGGCGGAGCAGAGCCTGGTGAATCTGACAATACAGTCCCGTGTCCAATTCTTCCCGCCCGCTCAGAAGCCTGCCTGCAAACTCCTGAAGCTCTTTCAGAACTTTATCGCCCGCTTCATATAGATGATCCAGGACGGGAAACAGGCTGCCCCGCAAAAGCTCCATATTACGTCTGGAAAGCTGCTGCGCCCGTTCTCTGTTTTGAAGCAGTTTTGCAAGGTATTCTTCAAAGGAGCTTTCCCCGGGTTTTTGTCTTGAAGTAAGTACCGTAATCTCTTTTAAGTTGGCAATATATTCATCCTGATAAGGCTGCATCTCTGCTCCTGTCCGCAACGCTGCTGAAACATTTTCTCATGACTTCCTCAAGCTGCTCAAAGTCCACAGGCTTTGATATATGTTCATCCATTCCCGCATCTCTGGAAAGACGGATATCCTCCACAAAGGCATTGGCAGTCATTGCTACGATCCAGACTTTCCGGGCATCGTTCCTCAGCATCCGGCGGATATGTCTTGTGGCATCGTAACCGTTCATGACCGGCATCTGTACATCCATGAAGATCAGATCAAAATAGTCTTCCGGCGAGTCCTCAAAGATTTTCACCGCCTGTGCGCCGTTTGAGGCTACCTCTACCTGAACGCCTGTGAGGGATAAAAGCTCTACGGCGATTTCCTGATTTAATTCGTTGTCTTCCACCAAAAGGATGCGGTACTGGCTGTAATCCGCATTTGATGACAAAATACCGTCGTCATCGCCGCCATTTTCATTGATCAGGTCTGTCAGGGTATCTATCAGCCTGCTTTTAAACAGGGGGCATGGGACGAAAGCGTCCACTCCGGCACGCCTGGCGTGAAATTCTATCTGCGCCCAGTCTTCCTCGGACACCAGAAGGATTGGTAAATGCTCCCCCCCAATCTGGCGTACATGAGAAGCCAGTTCCAATATGGGAATATCATTCAGCTCCTGCCCCAGAAAGACAGCGCAGGGCATATGGTTTTCATATTGGGCTTCTGTCAGCCACGTGACGGTGTCCATTCCGCTTTTTTTATGGACCGGACATAAGCCCGAAGAAGCCAGACAGTCTGTGATTGCCGCCGCTCTTTCATCGTGGCGCTCTGCCACAAGAACGGTCTGTCCTTTCGGGATGGGGAGAGCCTTTTTGCTCCTTTGGCCGACTCGCATGGGAAGTTCTACCTGGAAACAGCTTCCTTTTTTCAGAGCGCTGGTAACGTGTATCTGTCCGTCCATACGGTCTATCAGTTTTTTTACGATGGCCATGCCAAGGCCGGTGCCTTCTATCTGACTGGTGGCTTTGTTTTGAACACGCTCAAAAGGAACGAATATCCGCTCCAGAAATTCGGGGCTCATTCCCATTCCATTGTCCTCACATGAGAAATCAAGCCATACGGACGGCGCGCCGGGGGCGGCCGTTTCCGGAAGACGCTGGGAAAACCGTACTTTGATGTGCCCGCCCGCCTGGGTATATTTAATTGCATTTCCAATGATATTGACCAGAATCTGCCGCAGATGGAGAGGATCTCCGATCAGGTTTTCCTCGCAAATCTCGCCGATTTCCAACTGAAGGGTCTGATTCTTCTGAACGGATTGTGGCCGTATGATCACAAAAATATCATGGACCAGATCGGGCAGAGAAAAAGGCTCCTCGTTTAAAGAAAGACGGCCGCTGTCGATGCGGGACATATCCAGCACATCATTTACAAGGCTCATAAGATGCGTGGAAGCTGTCTGTATTTTCAGAAGACAGTCATGTACCCGGGGTTTTTCATCGATATGGGACAAACCGATGGAGGTCATGCCCATAATGGCGTTCATGGGGGTACGGATATCATGGGACATATTGGACAAAAAAGCACTTTTGGCCTGGTTTGCAGCCTCAGTGTTTTTTAAAGCCTCTTTGAGGGCGGCATTTTCCTTCACGAGCTCTGTAATACGTATTGCGCTATCCGTTGTTTCTTCTATATTGCGGCTGTTCTCCATAATATATGTAAACCTTTCTGCATCTTTCCCATTGATTCTTTATGTCAGAGTAAGTATATCATACTCCTGTTACTAAATGCAATCTGATGAATGGCAGGAAAACGGCCTTTGTCCTTTACTGCAGCTTTTTCAAAGACATATTGGAATTGTGATATTCCCTGTCATTTGTCACATCTTTTCCCAGCCATGCGGGAGGAAGGAAAGCTCTGGCCATTTCTTCATCGGGAAATTCCACCTCCGCCAGCGCCAGAGGCGCAAAGGGAGGGTCAAACAGATCCAGTTCTATTTTCAGTTCAGGTAAGGTGTCCGGAGCGGCGGACGTCCGGTAACTTTCCGCGAAAGAAGGTTCTGGCAGTGGGATCAGGTATCTCTTTTTGGAAATAATATTGCCGTCCGCCTTGGCAAGCAGATGATAATAGGCTTCTTTATTTAAAGGAAGATTATATTCTTCCCTGACCATCAGTCCCTTTCCCTTATAGGTCAGATAGTATTCCCCGTCCTGCCTGCGGATGCGCACTACGGGATCGGTACACAGGTAGGCCTGCTCAATGACCAGGCATTGATAAGAAGAGAGATTGTCCGGAAGCCTGCCAACCAGAAATTTGCGTTCGATTTCCATATTTTTTGCTCCTTTTCTTTGATAGATAACAGTATAACTTTTCTTAATAAAGTTTACAAATCGTTTATTGGTAATCCTGTGAAATTAATGGTAAAATAAGAACAGTTCAACAAATTATGGAAAGGGATGGGATGATCATGAGTAAGGTTTGTGTGTTTTTTGGCACTGGTTTCGAGGAAATAGAGGCTCTTACGGTAGTGGACATTCTGCGCAGGCAGGGAATTGAGACGAAAATGGTTTCTGTCATGGATGAAAAAACAGTGATGGGTTCCCACAGGATTCCGGTGGTGACGGATTGTCTGATCGGGGATGTGGATTTTGAACAGGAGGATGTGCTGATACTGCCCGGAGGACTTGCGGGGACGAATAATTTAGAGGCGTGCGGAGCGCTGATGGAACAGGTGGATGCCTTTGCGGCGGCGGGGAAAATGGTATGTGCAATCTGTGCGGCTCCTTCTATTTTAGGGCACAGAGGACTTTTAACAGGAAAGAAAGCGATCGCCTATCCTGGTTTTGAGGAGCAGCTGGAGGGTGCAGAAATTGTTTATGAGCCGGCAGTGCGAGATGGCAACATCATCACCGGACGCGGCATGGGATGCTCGATTCCGTTTGCTCTGGAAATTATTGCCGCTCTGGCAGACCGTAAAGCGGCGGATGCCATGGCAGCAAAAATCGTATACATGAAGTAGTTGGAGAAGAGAAGCGATGAACATATTATTTTTCTTGACACCGAAAAGCGAGGTGGCGCATGTCTATGACACGGATACCCTCCGCCAGGTATTGGAAAAAATGGAAAATCACAGATATGCGGCGGTTCCCGTGCTCCGCAAAAAGGACGGATGCTATATAGGCACTCTGACAGAGGGAGATATCCTCTGGTACATAAAAGAACACGGGGATCTGTCTCTGCGCAGAGCGGAAGAAATTCCCATGACGGCGGTACGCCGAAATTTTGACAATGAGCCGGTGGATGTGGACGTCAATATGGAAGACCTGATGAATAAGGCAATGAACCAGAATTTTGTTCCGGTAATCGATGACAGGAAGCGGTTCATCGGCATCATTACCCGGAAGGATTTGATCCAGTACCTCTGCAGGAAGCTGGTAACGATCCAGCTGGAAGCCGGCGGAATGGGGATTGGATAATCTGGATAACAGTTCAGCCTGAAGCTGAATCGTTACAATATATGAGGGGATAGGTTAAAATGTTTAATCAGTTGACACAAAAAGATATCGAAGCAATGGAGGCTGAGATTGAGGAACGGAAATTGGTCACCCGCCCCAGGCTTTTGGAGGCGGTGAAGGAGGCCAGAGCCCATGGCGATCTCAGTGAAAATTTTGAATACTATGCGGCCAAAAGAGAAAAAAATAAAAATGAAAGCCGTATCCGTTTTCTGGAGAGAATGATTAAGACTGCGGAAGTGATTTCTGACGCCTCAGAGGAAGATGAGGTGGGAATGAACAAAACCGTGGAAGTGGAATATGAGGAGGACGGCACTTCTCAAAAATTAAAGATTGTAACTACCATGCGGGGCAATTCCTTAGAAGGACTTGTGAGCGTGGAATCGCCCATCGGGAAAGCTCTCATGGGACACAAAGCAGGGGACCGCGTTTATGTGCAGGTGAATGCGGAGTATGGCTACTATTTAAGGATAAAAACAGTGGAAAGCGCAGGAAACGGCGAGGAGGACAAACTCAGGAGCTTTTAATTGACATGATCTGACGAAGCCTGTCGGCGTTTGTTTTGAAGAGCGGAAAAACTTACCAAAATAATTTTCACAACACCGTTAATACTATGATCAAGATAAGTGATAAGAAAGAGCTTTGAACGGAGAGAAATCAGCAGATCAATCTTCAGGAGCGAAAATCTTTCGGACGCTTATCTTGAAGAATGACTGGATAACAGTCAAATAAGATAACGGAGGTGAAAAAGATGGCTAGCAGCAAATCTAATAGAGTAGAAGTTCCTGAAGCTAAGGCAGCTATGGATCGTTTCAAAACAGAAGTTGCTTCTGAGCTTGGTGTTAACTTGAAAGAGGGTTACAACGGCGATTTAACATCCAAGGAAGCCGGTTCTATTGGCGGTGAGATGGTTCGTAGAATGATCAAGAAGCAAGAAGAAGAGATGAAGTAATATCTCTCGAGATGAAATAACATCTCTCAGAAACGAACTTCTTTGCGGAACTGAGATAAGAGAAAGAATGGCCCGTCTGCGGTATGCAGGCGGGCTGTTTTTGTGCGCAGACCCGTGCGGCGAGTAGGGATCTTCCCTACTCGATCAAAAGCGAAGAAATCTGTATGGTCAGGTCATTGTAAATACATACGGGAATATTATCCTCAAAATTGTATTGGTAGGTTCCCTTTTCAGATTCAAAATCATAGACATTTACTGTGAGCGTTACAGGGTTTATGATCCAGTATTCCCTTACCCCTGCGGTGCGGTATTTAAAAAGTTTTATCCCATAATCTAAGGAACTGGTGCTGGGGGAAGCGATTTCAATTATCCAGTCCGGCGCACCATTACAGCCTTTTTCGTCCAGCTTATTTTTATCGCAGATCACTGAGATATCAGGTTCAACATAGTTCCGATTATCCTCATTCAGAAATACGGCAAATGGGGCAGGATAAATATCACATGTTCCTCCCTTAGACTTGATGTATTGTCCGATCGAGAGTGTTAATTCAGCTATTAACTTCTGATGTATTCTGGCAGGCGGAGCCATATTGTAAAGCTGTCCATCGATCAGCTCTGCTCTTTCTCCGTCCGGAAGGGCATAAATATCGTTTATTGTATAAGTCTTTTCCTGACGTAATGCCATTGTTGGTAACTCCTTTCTTTCCGCTCTGCGCCGATCTTTACTGGTCCGGCGAGCCTGATATCTGCTGCTTTTCTACAATCAACTATAGCATATGCAGGCTGCAAAACACAAGAAAAAGCAAGCATGAGATAGGGTAAAAGCAACAGGAGTGTGGTTTGCATGTCCTGACAGGGAGAGAAGTTCATCTCCATGCAATTAATTCGATAAATATAAAAATAATATTGACATTAATGATTAATAGATATAAAATTAAAATGAGAAAATTGAACCGATAATAGTAGATGCAGAATGAAGGACAATTTGTGAAATTGCACAAGAGAAAAGAGGAGGAAAAAATGGAACAGAACATACTTGATTTTTTTGAACAGAAGATTGCAGCCTGTGGTCTTGAACGGAAACGGCTTCAGGAGGAAGACCGCGGTGATGAGGCCAATTTTGAAAAGATAAAGGCCAATGTCTACGATATTTTTAAAACCATTTTTTTGACAGCCCAAAAGCAGTATGGTGATGACCAATCAAAGGTACAAGAATTTTTTCTGAATAAGATGGAGCAGATACCATCAAGCTGGGCTGCGGCTTATGAGGAAGCCAGGCAGCACGATGATGCCGGGGCCACGCATATCGAGAGCGTTAAGCTGGAGGTAGTGCGGGACATCAGAGAGAATATTTTTCAGACAAAGGAGAAGGAAAATGACGGAAAATGAAGCAATCATGCTCTTTAAATGCCTGTCGGATAAATCAAGGCTTCATTTGCTCAAGGCACTGGTTATGGAGGATATGTATGTGGAGCGTCTGGCGGAGCGCCTTGATCTGTCCGCATCCACCGTATCTTTCCACTTGAAGAAGCTTACGGAAGCCGGACTTGTGACTTCCTACAAGACACAGTACTATACCATGTATTCTATTCAGACCAATATCTTAAAAACCAGTATCCTTGACCTGATAAAGGAAAAGCCGGATGATGCGGCCATCCAGGAGGAACGGGAGGCCAGATACCGCAAACGGGTGACAGATGCCTTTTTCAAATATGGAAAGCTGAAATCCATTCCGGCTCAGAGAAAGAAAGAACGCATTATCCTGGAGGTTATCGCAGATTCATTTGAGTTTGATAAAAAATATACCGAGCGCGAGGTCAATATTATCATTGCAGATTTTTATGATGATTTCTGTACGCTTCGCCGGGATATGATCTCGGAAAATCTCCTGGAAAGGTCGGGAAATGTTTACTGGAGGGTAAAGCAGGACTGAAATCCGTATCCCGGCTGCGAAGCGCAGAGCGGCCGGGATTTAATCCCCCTTTTCCAGATATTTTTTGAGAGGAATCCAGATCAGATAGGCCAGAACGCTGCCAATCAGAGCAGTGATTAGCTGGGTTACTGAAAAGGTGATCCTTGCGGTGGCAAGCACTCCGGGCAGAGCTTCCGGTTTGGGAAGCCTTGTGGCAATGTTATCGCCAAAGGAAGGGAGCAGGATGAGCACGATTACAACACCCATAAATGCGGCTTTTAACAGGGAGCCAAAGGCCAATCCTGCGATAAGCTTTTGGGAAGATTGCCCTTTAGCGGCATTTCCCTTTTTGGAATAAAAAAACCACACGCATACTGCAAGGATGATATTTCCGCCCATAACGGCGGGGAACATGAGCGGAATGGCGGCCATAATGGGCGAGCCTGAAATGAAAAAGGCAGTAACAGGGGCAATCATGCTGATCAGAAGTCCGCTCCAGAGCCCCACGGCCAGCACCGCCAGGATGATGGTGGTATTTACAATGGGGCCGGTGAGATAGGCCGAAAGATTTTTAAAAAACTGGCTGGCAATACAGATGGCAAGGAGCAGTGCGGTCTGAACCAGCCCTTTTGTAGTTAATTTCATGATGCTTATGTCCTCCTTAAAGGCAGCTTTTTTCTTACTCAGTATAAAAGGAAAAGAAGAAAAAAGCAAGAATTGTTGAATTGTGCCTTTTTGTGGGGAATTGGCGGTTTGCAAAAGTGCCTTTTCGGAGAACCATCTCAGCTCAGCTGGGCCGGTGCTGTCTTCGCCAGTTTCAAAATTGCACAGGTACCGGATCCGGGCGTGGAGCGGAACTGAAGTCCGCATCCGTCTCCGTAGTAGAGCCGGAGCCGCCTGTGTACATTCTGTACGCCATATCCCTTGCTGTCCGCCATAAGAATTGCGGAGCAGTCGCTTTCGGACATTCCGCAGCCGTTGTCGATGACATTAATGATGATCCGGTCATCCTCCAGACGGCAGGAGATGGTCAGCATACCCTTGCCGGGAGCCTGACGGTGGTCAAGCCCGTGGAGAATGGCATTTTCCGCAAGGGGCTGGATAATTAGGTTCAGCACTGAGAATGGCAGAACACGTTCGTCAATATCATAAGTCACATCGAAAGAATAGGAATGCATGATCTGCTGAATGGCCACGTAGGCCTTTGTATTTTCAAGCTCATCTCGAATCGTAGTCATACTTTTTCCCTTATTTAACATCGTCCGGTAGAAGGTGGACAGAAGCTGTGCCATCTGGCTGATGCCGGTTTGCCCTGCCATGATGGCCTGCACGTTGATCAGTGACAGGGAATTGTACAAAAAGTGGGGGTTGATCTGAGACTGGAGGATGCGGAGCTCATATTTTTGCTGTTCGATCTGGGCAATCAGCACTTCGTTGATCAGATGGTTTAATTGAATTACCATGGCACGGAAAGCGTGCTGAAGCTGTCCTACCTCATCCGTTCGGGGATATTCGCTCTCATGACCCGATGCAATTTCATAATGCCCCTGCTCCACCTGCATCAGATCCGCAGAGAGGGCTTCTAAGGGTTTGGCCATAATCCGGGACAAATAAGCCGCAACCAGGAAGGAAATGGCGATGCACAAAAGCGCCAGAAAAATTGCGGTTAACTGAAAATTCCGATAGGCCACAAGCTGTTCGTTGGAGGGGCGGTAGAGCCACGCGGTCCATGCGCCGTCATTGAGCCGATACTGTGTGGATACATAAGCGGAAGGAATTTCGCCATTCAAAAGCTGGGCCGCAGAGAGAGACTGATAACGCGAGTTTTCCGGAAAGGAACAGGTTTCGTAGAGCGGGTTCCCGTTGTGGTCCGTAAGCAGAAGGCCATAGCTGCCATCCACGAGATTCTGAGTAGAGATAAGCAGATCGCTCATATTTACCGAAAGGCAGACAATAGAAGTGGGGGCGGCATAGGAGTAGTACATCCGGCAGACCAGATACAGTACCTGCCCGTCGGCGGATATCTGGAAAAAGGGGCGTGTGGCGTTTTGAGCCTGCTCATACCAGGGCATATCAGCAGCGGATTCCATCCTGAGCACATAATCACCGTGGGGATGAAGGCCAGGGGCGGAGGTATAGAGAGATACCGTATCGATATCCGTATTCAGCGAGCGGATGGTAAGAAAAAGAGAATCCACCTCTTCCTTATAAAACATGTACTGGTCGTAATTCGTATCATATTTCTTAAGAAGATTGGTTTTTAAGGTATCATTCCAAAGAATCATATTCAGCGCATCCATATAGGAATTCAGCTTATAGTCAATGGAATCCCCTGCCTGGCGGAGGGTTTCGTTTAAGTTGTTTTCTTCCCGCCGCAGCATCTGATCGCTGATCTGAATGTAGCTTACAATCCCAAATAAAAGCATGGGAATCAGACTGATAAGAATACAAATAGAAAGCATCTTTCTGCGGAAAGATAAATTGTTAAAAAGTATAAAAGGTCTTTTGATAATAGCCATAGCCATGTCCTTTCCGTAATCTGTTCCTGATAAATGGTATTTCCGGTAAATCCCGTTACCGGTCCGCATCCTGCCTGGCGGCTGCAGCGTTTGCCCGGTAGGCGCTTGGAGTTACCCCATACATTTTCTGGAAAGTCTTTATAAACCTCCATGCCCGCACACTTGGCACCACCATAAATGAAACTGTGTCCGCGGCAAAGGATTGATTAAGC
>ERZ808046.285-NODE-285-length-58137-cov-8.734792_pt1 | contig 58137 bp, 49 predicted proteins | sample MGYA00380196_ERZ808046 | MGnify/ENA primary metagenome ERZ808046 (study PRJEB31490, sample SAMN06133421) | mouse gut metagenome | isolation source: Z6_2 | host: mice | place: China: Chengdu | collected 2015-05 ... | reverse complement strand
TGACAGGCACCCGGAACTGCAAAGTAAATGGGATAAGTCATTCTGGGCAAGAGGATATTATGTATCAACAATCGGTAGTATAACCGAAGATGCAATAAAGAGATATATCCAGGAGCAGTAGGGGTTAGTTTGTCTTGATTTATGCGGCTTTGCGTGCGTTGGAATGACAAGGAAAGGGGTTTATATCTCTGCCCTCAAAAACTGTTACAATTCACGGCCTAGCCGATTAGGATTCCCGAAATTTCTGAGTTTTCATAACTATATAAATTAGAGTGTGCATAAGCCAAAAAATGGTGGATTTTCCGTATTTTTTGGCTTTTTTCTATTGCATTTTATATGGTTATGTGTTATAATATATACATAACCGTATGAGAGGAGAAACTTTATGGCAATCATCAAACAACACGACAAACGTTCCGGCATTACTTATGCATATGAGTCCCATTCTTACTGGGATCCTGAAAAAAAGATGACCCGGGCAAAAAGAAAGCTTATTGGAAGGGTCGATCCGGACACCGGAGAGATCGTCCCGACAGATGGACGCAACAAAAAATCCAAAATGCTGGCTTCAGACGGTACTGACTATAAAAAAATGTATGAAAAGCTCCTGAAAAAGTATGAAGCCCAGGAAACACTTATTGAATCATTAAAGAAACAGATCAAAGAACTAAGAAAAAATTGACCAGGAGGCTGCCATGTCCATTGTCCCGTCATTTGATACAGGTGCATTAAGAATAAGGCTTAAAACTGCAGAAGATAAAGTGAAAGCTTTTGAATCCGGAGAAAAATATGTGCAGATGCAGGAACAGTTTAAGGCCGTTTTCCGCGAACAAAATGCCAGGATACGTAACCGTCAGCATAATCCGCAAGCAGCTGGTAAAACTGCATGTGGGCGTTGAAGTGACCGAGTACAACACACCGGAATTCAGGAACCGGACAACAGGACAAAGAGTGCATGCCGCTTTCCCGGAAGGCTTAAAAGATGAAGTGACTTATGACGGCACGGTAAAAGCATTTGCATACCTGCTGAACAATGAATGCTACGTCAGCATCGGGAAAACGCAGAATTTCATAAAGGAAGTCACCGGCGGGAGCCTTGACCTGTCCACCGGCCTTATCTGCAGCCTCTCCAGACAATTTTCAGAACAGACAAAAGAAGAACGGGATGGGATTTTCCTGAAACTCTTTTCCGCCCCTGTCATGCATGCGGATTTTACATTTGGCAGGATGAATGGAAGCCAGACTTCCGTCATGATCTGTGCCGCGGGCGATACGGTATTGTATCAGGGCCGCCCTAAAAAAGGGGATGAAGGCGTAGCAGGTTCGCCTTTGGAATTCTATGACGGGATCCTGGTCAGCGACCATGAAGCGGCACTGATAAAACATGGATCCCAAAACCAGGAATGTATGGCACACATAAAAAGATATATCATAAACAGCATAGAAAACGAGAAAGGCCTCACATGGAATACCATGATGAAGGAATGGATCAAAGATGCCGTCACTTACTGGAATGATATACAGGATGGAGGGAAAGAAGAGCCTGAAAAAGCAGCCGAATTAGACCGGAGGTATGATGAGATCATGGCCGCTGCAAAATCAGAGTATGAGTATGAGCCGCCCGGCGAATACTTCAAAGAAGGGTATAACCTGTACAAACGGATGGCAGAGGAAAAAGAGAGGTACACACTCTTTTTACATAATCCGTCCGTGGAGCCGGATAATAACCTTGCAGAAAGGTGTGCAAGAAAATTTAAACGGAAAGCAGCCCAGGTGATGTGCTTCCGCTCCCAGGATGGAGTAGACTGGTTTTGTGACGGCTTAAGCATAATCCAGTCCATCAAAGCAGGGGGTAAAAATTTATATGAATCAGTCACGGAGAGATTTAATACCGGTCTGGAGGTGTAATGTTTATATATGCACCTCCTGTTAACCATGCAAAACCCCGCAGTCAGTATCTGCGAGGTTTTTCTTTATCGGTTAGGCCGTGAACTGTAACTAGTAAGGGGCAAATTTATTTGACGTTTTCTATAGTTACTGTACAAATCCTTTTCCTTTTGCTATACTGTTTTTACACAAAAGGGCAGCTTCATGCCGTCACACTTTGCAGGCCAGTTTATTGCACCAAACTCTGCCGCATGTCGCTGCCCGGTCAAAAGAAAGGTTTCGGAATTATGAATAAGAAAAAAGCAGTGGTTTCATTAGGACATAACGCCTTAGGCTATACAACGACCGAACAGCAGGGCGCCGTTAAAGTGACCGCCAGAGCGCTGGCAGATCTGGTAGAATCCGGCTTTCAGCTTACCATCACCCACAGCAACGGCCCCCAGATCAGTATGATACACAAGGCCATGACGGAACTGCGCCGTATTTACCCTGATTACACGCCTGCTCCCATGTGCGTGTGCAGCGCCATGAGCCAGGGCTATGTGGGCTACGATATACAGAATGCCCTGAAAGCTGAGCTTCTGGGCCGGGGCATCAGTAAAACCGTATCCACCATCCTGACCCAGGTAACGGTAGACCCTTACGATGAAGCTTTTTATGAGCCTACCAAGCTGATCGGCCGTTATATGTCCGCCGACGACGCGGAAATCGAAATCAAGAAGGGAAATTATGTGCAGGAGGAACCCGGTAAGGGCTTTCGCCGCATCATTGCCGCCCCCAAACCCATTGAGATCGTAGAGCTGGAAGCTATCCGCACCCTGGCGGAAGCCGATCAGATTGTGATCGCCTGCGGAGGAGGCGGCATTCCAGTCATCGAGCAGCAGCATGCCTTAAAGGGTGCCTCGGCTGTCATTGAAAAGGATGCCATCGCCGGAAAACTGGCCGCTGATTTAAAAGCCGATCAGCTTATTATCCTGACCTCCGTTCCCTGCGTTTATCAGAACTTTGGAAAAGAAGACCAGAAAGCCATTTCCGCTCTCACCGTAAACGAAGCGGAAAAAATGATTGCGGATGAAGAATTTGGGAAAGGCACCATGCTTCCCAAGATAGAGGCCGCCATCACCTATCTTTCCGCCAACAAAAATGGAAGCGTACTGATAACCTCCTTAGAATCTGTGGCTGACGCCCTAAAAGGAAAAGCCGGAACTGTCATTACCATATAAAAGAGCTCCCCGCACAGGGGAGCCTTTCTTACTCCAATTCCAACTGTCTCTTTATCAAATATTCACACAGAAAATACAGTCCCACCGACACTGCCACAAACACCAGCGACATTACCGTATAAAACCCGGTAAAGATCGGGAAGGGTGAGTCCATATCCCACCATATATTATTCATACTGCCAAACGTTATCGGCATCATCACCATTGTATTAACCATCTGTATCACCGCATTGATTGCAAAGTAGGCGCCGATAGCGCCAAGTATCCGGTGCTTTCTCACCATCTGTCCCAGGGTAATGGCTCCGATCAGTATCATCGTTCCACTGAAAGCGGATGTGAGCATCATCAGAAGAAGGCTTGCGCAGAATCCCTGAAAGCCTGCCAGAGAGGGGTCGTTAAAAAGCTCCGGCAGCTCAGCCAATGCCCTGATCACATCTCTTGCGAACTCACTGTTCAGGGGCTTTAAGGCCAAAAATGCAACTCCCCCGAAAATCACAAGACTGACCAAAATCCCGGCAATGGTAATCAGATTCCAGGCACTCATGGTAATCACCTTATTTAGCAAAAGCTCCCGGGCGCTGACCGGCAGCGTGTGGGTCAGATACCCTTCATCCGTAAACATACTTTTGTAATACCGCACCCCAAGATAAATCGTAATGCCGATGCTGACCCCGCTCAGCGCAAAGAAAAACGTCACAATCAGCATCACCCCCGACATGGGAAGCCCAACCCAGTCGCTGTCCCAGATGGGCATCGAAAAGGTTGACCCGGCAATCAGGCCGATCAACATCAATATACCAAGCAAAAGCGTCGGCACCTTCCACACCGCTTTCCATTCGTGCTTAAGCAATTTCCCTAACATGCGAACACCTCCCTGAAAAATGCATCCACCGATTTCCCTCTGGTTTCACGGATATGCTCCACCGTATCCTGCAGCACAACTCTTCCGTCCCGGATAAAGATTACCTCGTCCAGAACCTGCTCGATATCCGTGATCAGATGGGTGGAGATAAGAACCGAAGATTTCTCACTGTAATTGGAAATAATGGTTCTCAGGATATAATCCCTTGCGGCCGGATCTACCCCTGCAATGGGCTCATCCAGAATATACAGCTCCGCCTCCCTGCTCATGACCATAATGAGCTGCACCTTTTCCTTGGTTCCCTTGGAAAGGGTTTTCAGCCGGGCATCCTCGCTTATCCTTAAACTGGCAAGCATCTGTCTGGCTCGCTCCGGCCTGAAATCCTGATAGAAATCCGCAAAAAAACTGATCAGCTCCCTTACCTTCATACTGTTTTGAAAATAAGTCCGCTCCGGCAGATAAGAGATACAGCCCTTGCTCTCCGGCCCCGGCGTATGACCGTTGACTAAAATCACACCCTCCGTAGGCACCAGAAGACCGTTGATCAGCTTGATCAATGTGGTCTTACCGCTTCCGTTAGGACCAAGGAGCCCTATGATCTTCCCTCTCGGTACGGTCAGGTTCATATGATCCAGCGCCAGTTTTTTCTTTTCATAAAACTTTGTCAGATTATTTACTTCTACAAGCTCACTCATTCCCTGTCCTCCATCTGCTCCAGCAAAGCAACAATTTCCTTTTTATTAAAGCCCAGCTTCTCCATTTTGTCAATAAACTCCTGCACCTGCTCCCTGGCAAGTTGACTGCGGGTTGCCTTAATCATGTCCATATCCTCCGTCACTACCCTTCCGCTCGTTCTCTGTGCCATCACAAGGCCTTCCTTCTCCAGCTCCGCCAGAGCTTTCTGCATGGTGTTCGGGTTTACCCCCGCCTCAGCCGCCAGCTCACGCACACTGGGTATCCTTTCTCCCGGCCGGTACTGCCCTGCTATAATACGAAGCTGCATAATCTCAAGAATCTGCGCATAAATAGGACGGTCAGAATCTAAATTCCACGCCATTTACTTTTCCTTTCTTTGTATTACTGTACTATGTTATTAATACAATATACCATAAGCATAGATTTGTCAAGCGCAAAAAGCGCCGGGCAGAGATTATTAACATAAGGATATCTGGCGGAGCCTGATATCCGTTGTTTTCCCTGCCCGGCGTTTTATTGATATGCTGTCCAATCCTATTTACAATCTCTGTAAGCCGCCAGTGCCCTGGTAAGCTGCAGGGTATTCTCCCCCACCTTAAGCGCTGCGCCCAATGGGTACTTATCAGGAAGCAGCTCTGCCCCCACCTCAGGCTCCCAGTAAAAGACGCCCGTTCCCATTCCGTCCGGCACCTGCTTCACAGCCTCTATGGTGTTGACCAGGAGCTGATAGGTTCCTTCCACATCCGTTTCCGGCCCGCCTACCTCCACGATCATCACCGGCTTTTTGTACTTTTGGGCATAGGTAATCAAAGGATTATAAAAGAGCTCTGTCACCTTTTTTCCTCTGACCTCCTGAATCATATTGTACCAGTAGGGATAATAGGAAAATCCCAGAATATCCGTCTTTCCGCCCAGCTCAAAGAAGGTGTCAAGAAAGGGATCGCAGACCTCCCGGATATTCACGCAGGAAAGATGAGTGATCACCTGGCAGGCAGGGCAGCATTCCTTTACCGCCTCATAACCCGCATTTAAAAAGCAAACAAGCTCCTTTGGATGCTCCTTTAAGCTCCCCGCGGGAAGCAGTATGCCTGGATTGATCTCGTTTCCCACCTGCACCCAGTCCGGCGCGGCGTCATTTTGAACCAGAAGCTCAAGCACCTCCTTCGTGTGCCCGTAAACTTTCTTTCTGAGACCGTCCGCATCTTCCTTTTCCCACTCTGCCGGTATATCCTGATACTGGGGGTCGGCAAAATGATCGCTGTAGTGAAAGTCGATCATCAGCCGCATCCCTGCCGCCTTAACCCGCTTTGACATTTCCATCACCGACTCTTTGTCACAAAAGCCCAACATGCAGGTAGTGCCGTCCTTTTTCGTCCAGAAAGCCTCCTTCGGCGGATTTACAAACACTCTGAGCCGGACAGAATCCGCCCCCAGCTCCTTTAGCGCACAAAGAGGATCCACCTCCTTTTGCTCCGGGAGTTCCCTCCTGTCCTGCGTCTTCTCTACCCAGCGCACGCCTCTTGATTCCAGCTGGCCAAGCCACCCCAAATCCACTCCATATGCCAATTGATGCACCATTTTCACACCTCCTGCTATTTTACTGTCCACTTTGTAAAATTTGTCCTCTTTCAAATTTTCCCGGTAGATTTCTTAATCAGTATTTTATAATCCATCAGCGTCTTTTTTTGATAGCTTTTGCCCTGCAGATAATTGCACATCTGTTTTCCCAGCTCTAATCCCACAAGCCTGGTTGAAACGTCGATGGCCGTCACCGATGGGCGCATCAGATTCAGCACCGGGCTGTTGTACAGGGCAAAGATGGCAACATCCGCCGGCACCCGGTAACCCTCCCCCTGGAGCCAGGACAAAACTTTGGTGCCCAGCTCATCATCCCCACACACAATACAGTCCGTCTTGTTGGAAATGATATCCTGCAAAATCATCCCCAAGACCTCCTCGGAAACCTTAGCCCGATAAATATATTGCTTGTTTTCCGTGATTCCGTTTTTAAAAAGGGCAGAGAGGAATCCTTCCTGACGCTTGCGGTTTACCAGGTTAGTAATCTCCTCCACAATCAGGGCAAAACGCTTGAAGCCCTTATTGACCATCATGGTCATAACATCCTCCACCGCACCCTCATTGTCGATATCCACCTGGATCACCCAATCCTCCTCGCAGCGCCCGGCAAGACCCGTGGGAAATTTCATGCTTTTCAGGTACTGGATTGCCTTGTCATTTTCCATATACCGGACAAGAATCATGGCATCCACCTTTTTTCCTTCCACCACATTTACGATCTCGGATATGTTATCCTCCATGGCTTTGACGATCAGGACATTGTATTTGAAGTGAGCCGCCGCCTCGCAGATTCCATATAGACATTCTGAAAAATAAGTACTGGTCTTAATATAATCATCGGCTGGAAGCGCTACCCCTAAGTTATAGGTCGGGGCAGAATCCGGGTTCTTTTCCGCTTCCATGCTTTTTATATATCTCATAATCTCTTCCCGTGTTTCCTCCCCAACTCTTCCCTTTCCGGAAATCGCTCTGGAAACCGTGGTTTTTGACAGGCCAAGTGCCCTGGCAATTTCTGATTGCTTCATCCTGCTCCCATCCGTGCCGCCATCATGCACGCTTTGCTTTTATCTGTTCCTATACAAATTCAATATCTGAAACGCTCTCAGCAAGTCCCCTTGCCGATACCCTCACCCGGCAGATTCCTGCCTGTCCCGTTGAACGCACCACTATGAATGCCTTTCCGTGAAATGCATGGATCCGGCTTCCCTTCATACTCTCAAGACATCCGGGATTTCCGTTGTCTATCCCTGTCAGTCTTGCGGCCCCTTCCACCGAAACGGTGATTTCTGTATCTGCCTGATAGCAGAAGTTTCCTTCTTTATCCCAGAGAGATACTTCAATCTGTCCGGCCTGCCTGCCATCTGCCTTCAGCCTGTTTTGCCAGCAGGCAGTACTGATTTTTGCAGGCTCCCCGGCTGTTCTGATTGTGTGACGGGCTTTTTCCTTTCCATCCCGGTCAAAGCCTATCACCTCAATGCATCCCGGTTCGTAAGGCACATCCCAGCTCAGGAACAGATCTCCTGTATTTAAAGGAAGTGGCGTCTTGTCAAAATGTCCGTACTTCTCCGTCATCCCATAGGCCGGATAGGCGTAGGCTTTCTTTCCATAAGACTTTCCATTTAGAAACAGTTCCGCGCAGTCACAGTTGGTATAACACAATACCGGAAGAACGCTCCCCTCCTCCACCTCCAGGTTCCAGTGAGGGAAAAGGTAAACCATAGGCTTCTCCCTCTTCCAGATGCTCTGGTAGAAATAAAAGCTGTCCTTCTCAAAGCCGCAGGTGTCCAACACCCCGGCGCTGGCAGAGCGCTCCGGCCAGTGGGCCTCCCCCAGATAATCGATACCGGTCCACATGAAATCCCCTGCCACATAATCGTGGGACATGGTATAGCGCAGCAGCTTTCCTGCCTCCACCGGAGCACTGTAGTAGGGATGCTTCCACCATCCGGCATTTTCCTTCATTCCCAGAGGATAATCCCCCCGAATGCCGCCCACGCCGCCATTCTCCGTGCCGATCATGCGCCACTTAGGGTGCGATCTCTTATCCTCATCATAAAAGGTTTCCGCTCTCTCCCGCCAGCGTCCTGCATAATTATACCCCACCACGTCAAGCTCGTTTAAAAAACTTTCCTTCGCCGGAACGGGCTCTGCCCGAATCTGGTCATTGGCCTGAGTGATCAGCCGGTCGGGATCCAGCTCTCTGCAGATTTCCATCAAATGTCTTGCGGTGAGATACCCGTCATCCTTCGTCTGATCCGGCACCTCGTTGCCAATGCTCCATATTATAATAGAAGGGTGGTTTCGATCACGCAGAAGCATGGCTCTTAAGTCCTCCTCATGGTATTTTTCAAACCACTCCGAATACCCTCTGCTCTCATGGGTGTTGCTTCCCGCTTCCTTATTTTTGAGAATCCGCCATTCGTCGAAGGACTCATCCATCACAAGAAAGCCCATCTCATCGCATAAATCCAGAAGAGCCGGATCTGGCGGATTATGGGACATACGGATGGCATTCGCTCCCATTTCCCTTAGTTTCTCAAGCCTTCGCTCCCAAATCTGGCGCGGCACCGCAGCCCCCACACAGCCGCCGTCATGATGGACACAGACGCCGTTTATCTTGCACTGCCTGCCATTTAACCAAAATCCAGTATCCGCCCGGAAGGAAATGCTTCGAAGTCCCGTTCTGGTGCGCACCTCATCTATCAGTTCTTCTCCTCTGTAAAGTCTGCTGACCGCCTCATATAAAAGAGGTGTCCTTATATCCCAAAGCTGTGGATGTTCCAGCATAAATTCCTGGGTGATGGTAATCTCCTTCTGCTCTTCCCCAGGGTCTTTTTCCGCACGGGTTTTCAAAATCCCCACAGATTTTTCCTCCGGTGAAAGCAGTTCTGTCTCCACCCAAAATTCCGCTCCCTCCTTCCGGCTCTCTGCCGAAGCTGCAAATCTGGTTTCCACAAAAACTTCCGCCCGCTCTTCTGACACCTGGGGCGTCCTGAGCCATACCCCACAGGGCAGGATATAGTCTCTTTTTACCCGGTAAATCCATACATCCCTTGTGATGCCGGAGCCGGAATACCATCTGGAGTTTGGCTGGGCGGAATTATCCACCTTCACATCCAGCACATTCACCTCGCCATACTTCAAAAGCTCTGTCACTTCCCACTCAAAAGGCGTGTAGCCATACACATGCTCTCCCAGCTCTTTTCCATTAAGCCATACTTTTGTCTGCATATAAGCGCCGTCAAACCGGATGAAAATACGCCCATCCCTTGTCCTGTCCCCCGCCGCGAAAAGCTTGCGGTACCAGCCGATTCCTGTTTCCACATATCCCCCTGAGCCGCAGGAAGCAGCCTTTTCATCAAAAGGATAGTACAGGCTCCAGTCATGAGGAAGCTGCACCTGTTCATACCCTTCTGTATTTTTCTCCCCGGGCGTCTGCTCCGTCTCCCCATGATAAAAGTACCAGTCAAAATCAAAACACTGTGTGCTTCTTACGGCACTGTCTGTTAAATATGTGTTCATTTATGCTCCTATCTGTCTTAAGTTTTGAGAAAAAAGGCAGAGGAATCTGCTTTCCAGAGAGCTCTGCCTTTTTCTTACATTAATATTTCTTATCTTTGTTTCTCACACGCTCATCAGCGGGTTGCTTTCCATGCTTCATACTGAGAATCAAACTCATCCTTTACATTCTGATATCCGGCGTCATAGCACTTCTGAATCATTTCATCCAGAGTAGCGTCAACATCATCCACCAGGCCAAGCTCCAGCATGGGAACGTAATCCATCAGAACAGTCTTAACCGCCGCTACATAGGAGTCCACAGGAACCGTATCAAACACAAAGGTAATCGTGGGATTGCTCTCTACTCTCTCCTCCCATCCATCGGAAATCACCTGCATGCGGGGATCTGCGCCGGCCTCTGTCAAATCGCCGTTCTTGATGGCCCAGGAAGCGGAAATTGCAAATGCAGCATAGTCTTTGGATTTATCCAGCTCCGTATAATTTCCTTCGTCATCAAGGCTGTAATGCTCTCCCTCAACTCCCAGGAGCAGAAGCCTGTTCAGATAAGTGTCAAATTTCATCAGGTCAAGTACCATGGCTGCTCTCTCAGGATTACCGGAGCCTGCTGCAATTGCCATATCGTTGTTGGAGAATGCCTCGCATCCCACAAAGTGGTCTGTCGTAAGGTCGTAAATCGCGCATTCCACACCTTCACTTCCCTCTGCCTGCTTCATATAAGTAACCACGGAACCGTTCCATGCAATGGAAGCTCCCTGCAGTGCGCCAAAGGCATCGTCATCCGTAACGGTGTTAGTCAAAGCGCTGCGGCTCCAACAGCCGGCATCCGCCATTTCCTTCATATCCTTTGCATAGGCACGGAATTCGTCTGTCTCATAGACAAGTTTGATCTCATCCTTCTCCGGCAGATCGCCGTCCCAGGAGTAGATCATATCGAAGTAATCACTGTCCAGGGCAAGGAAGGTATCAAACTGCTGACGGTATACATCCCACAGCTCATTGTTATCGCCTGAGGAAGCCAGTCCGTAAATACCGCTCTCCGGAGTTTCCTTCTCAGCTATGGTAAGCATAAAGTTCTTGTAATCATCCCAGGTCTTGAGCTCGCCAACCCCATGCTTGTCAGCCAGATCCTTACGGATCGCTACGATCTTGCCCATGGGCTGCGCAACATTGGAAGGAACCGCAATGGTTTTTCCTGCAATTGTGGTTTCATCCCAACTGTCCTTGTCCTGATATTTGCTGGCCAGGGGCATATTGGTTGCAATGAAATCATCCGTCAGCTCATAGAGCGTGCCTTTTGCCGCCTCTGTGTACATATAGCACCAGGGAGCCGTGAAGATCAGGTCAACCTGCTCGCCCCCTGCCAGTACCAGAGAGTACATGGTCTGGTAATCGCTCCAGCTCATGAAAGTAACCGCTAACTCTGTGTTAAAAGGCTTTAAGTAATCATTTACAAGACCAAGCACCTTTTCCCAGTCGTTGGGCGTATCGCCGATCAGATACATATTTACCGTGTAGGGATCGCTTAAGTCCACTCCGCTGTACATCTCGGGAGTTGCCGTGATGGTTCCCTCTCCCACTGCCTCCGGCAGTCCTTCCAGGGAAGAGGAAGATGCCGTATCGCCTGATGCATCAGTCTCATCTCCTGTCGCTTCCTCGCCTGCACCAGCTGCATCTCCCGTACCGGCCTCATCGCTGCTGCTCGCACCAGAGCTCTCCCCGGCGCTTCCCCCTGAGGAATTGCCGCATCCTGCAAGCAGAGTCATCGTCATGCCTGCTGTCAGAGCCATTGCCAGTAACTTTTTCAGAAATTTCTTTTTCATAGTCTCTCTCCTTTTTTATTTTTTATGGACAGCCCGCAAAATGCGGGCGCCATTATTAACATTATGAAAATCAGCCACGGGTTTACCCCTTCACTGCTCCAATAGTAAGTCCCTTTACAAAATAACGCTGTACAAAAGGATAAAGAAGAACGATAGGGCCTGTCGCAATCACAGTCATTGCCATCTTCATACTCTCCAAGGGAACGGTGGGCAGGGCGATACCGGATTTCTCCGCCACAATTCTCATGGCTTCCGCACTTCCCAGCACTCTCTGAAGGTAGTACTGCAGCATGAACATATCCTCATTTGTGATGAACAGCATGGAATTATACCAGTCGTTCCAGTAGGCCAGAGCCGCAAAAAGGCTTAAAGTAGCGATCAGCGGTTTGCTCAGCGGAAGGATCAGCTTCACATAAATCGTCATGTCATTGGCCCCGTCGATCTTGGCAGATTCTGTGATGGCACTGGGAATACCCGCCATGAAGGACTTTGCTATGATCATGTTCCACACCGAAAACATCAAAGGCAAAATAATGCCGAGATAAGAATTCTTAAAGTTCAGATAGCGGATACACATCATATACCAGGGCACCAGACCGCCGCTGAACAGGGTGGTGAAAAAGAAGAAAAAGGAAAACTTGTTTCTCCACGGGAAGTCCTGACGGGACAGTACATAGCCTGTCATGGTGGCAATCAGAACTGCCAGCGCCGTTCCCACCAGCGTAACGCTAATGGTTGTGCCGTACGCCTTTAAGATGGCGACAGGGTTTTTCAGGCACAGCATATAACTCTGCAGACTGATGTCCGTGGGAATCAGCGGATAACCATTCCGAATCAGGGAAGCCTCATCCGTGAAGGAGGCCACAATGATCAGATAAAAGGGAATCACACAGATAAGTGCAAACAGCCCGACCAGGATATACCCCACAATATTTACCGACAGCTCATCTTTACTCAGATGGTGGCCGTCTTTCATAATCTTAAGCTTTGCCATTGTACTTACCTCCCTTAATATAATGCGTAATCCGGGTCTGCCTTTTTCACCAGCGTGTTACAGATATTGATGGTCACAAAGCAGAGGATGGACTGATAAAGGCCTGCGGCTGCAGAAACGCCAATATCTCCGGTATCGATCAGCAGACGGAACACATAGGTATCGATAACATCCGTCACAGGCTGCAGGATAGCGCTGCTCTTTACCGTCTGGTAGAACAGTCCGAAATCGCCGCGGAAGATATTTCCAATTGCAAGAAGCAGCATGATCATCATAGTCGGTAATAAAGAAGGAATGGTCAGATAACGGATTTTCTGCCATGCATTGGCGCCGTCGATGGATGCCGCCTCAAACATCTCCTGATCCATACCGGTAATGGCGGCCAAGTAAACCACCGAACCATATCCGGTCTGTTTCCATATTTTTAAGAAAATAAGAACCGGCGGCCAGGCGCCAGGCGTATTGTAAAGGTCAAAAGGCTGTCCTCCCAGAGCGGTTACGATATGATTGAACACACCTCTCTCATAGTTGAAAATGTTGTACATAATTGCGCCGGCTACAACCCAACTGATAAAGTAAGGCAAAAACATAAAGGACTGCGCAATTTTTTTGAAGTGCTTGCTGAACAACTCATTCAAAAGAATGGCACTGCCCACCTCACACACCATGCCCAGAAAGATAAAGGCAATGTTATACAGTAAGGTGTTCCTCGTCACCTGTCCCAGCTTCCCTGAAATCAAAAGCGCCTTGAAATTATCCAGCCCATTCCACGGCGAACCATAAATACCTCCTGCATACTGATATTTTTTGAATGCCAGAACGATACCGGTCATTGGTATGTAATTAAAAATAACCACATATATTATGGCCGGAGCCAGCATTGCCAGAAGCATCCAGTGCTTCCTGACGGTTTTGAAAAACGGCTCTTTATACCGCTTCGCATCCGCTCCCTTTTTCATCTCTTGACCCTCCTTCTTAAGATTTCGGCGCCCTCTTTTTGACACCCCTCCGGCGCTTGCCGGGATAACTCTATTATAGAGAAAAATCTTTTTCAGCACTATTGACAGACAATATTAATTTTAGATAAAGTTGTTGGGTAATATAGCCAAAATCCGGCCCGATTTGCGCAACCCGGATTGCGCCGGACTGCATGATACGGAATATGATTTCTTTAGAACTGTGACGGTTGTGAAAAAGAAAAAGATGTGCTACATTATTTTTTAGATTAACTGCGAAAATGATATCATACGGTTCAGAAAGGGGAGGGGAATATTGAATGAATTGAAGTGGGATACCCGGTTTAACATCGGCGTGGATTTGATTGACAGCGCACACCAACGGCTCTTTTCCATTGTCGGCAAGCTTGTCGATTTGAATGAAGATGAAGCGAAACGCCGCCACGCCTGTCAGGAAGGAATCAAATTTTTTAAAAATTACGCTTTAAAACATTTTGCAGAAGAAGAAGCTTATATGCGCTCCATTAACTACAGCGGCTATGAGGTACATAAGAGCCTTCACAATAATATGCTCAGAAACACTCTTCCGGCTCTTGAAAAGGAACTGGAAGCTCAGAACTATTCCGAAGCTTCTGTCCAGCACTTCCTGGGAATCTGCGTGGGCTGGCTGAATGGGCATATCATGATTGAGGACCGGGCCATCACCGGCAAAATTCCTTATAAATGGATCCATCAGCCTTCTGAAGACGAAATTGATTCTCTGGTAAGGGTCATCATTCCCGCCATGCAGATTCTCTACCGGGTAAAAGCGGAACTTGTCAGCAGACGCTACAGCGGAGAAGATTTTTCTTCCGGGAACGCGCTCTGCTTCCGTTTAAACTATATGGCTCCCAGCGGGAAACCGCTGCAGTCTTTCCTGCTCTTTGAAGAGCAGCTGATACTCTATTCGCTCAGCGAAATCATCGGCAAGCCAATTAAAGCCATCGATAAAACAGTGCAGTATGCCATGCAGATGCTTTCGGAGAAATTCATGGACTGGGTAGGCTGTCATTTCATGAATGATGATAAATACGAGCTGAAGGGCACAAATGTTCTTACCTTTGAACAGTTTCTGCGCACCTTTGATGACGGATACCCGCCTTACAGTCTGCTGTTTGCCACCGGCGGACGGGGATATTTTGCTTTTTGCATAAAAAAATGATAAAAAACGGGTGTCTTATTCCCCATATCCAATCACACACAGCAGGGCTCCGATCATGATACAGAAATCTCCTGTATTAAATATTACCTGCCGGAGCCTGCAGGGGACATTAAAGCTTACATAATCCACCACATATTTTCTCACCAGACGGTCGTAGGTATTGCTGTAGGCTCCGCCCAGAAGCAGGGTAAGCCCCCACTTGAGTAATCCCTTTCCGGCATTGCCAAGGGTCAGGATAAACACTGCCGTCAGCGCTGCGGTCAGCAGAACGGAAAGAAGCATGACCAGCCGTCTTTTGTGCTGTCCTGCATTTAAGAAAGCACCTCTGTTATGGTGCTTTCTTATGAGCAGAAATCCGCCGCATTTTTCCTTTATTTCTCCCTCTGACACTGTTTTCTCAATATGATTTTTCATTTTCCATTCCAGGCCGAAAATACCCAGAATCACACTCAGATATCTTATCATCTGCTTTTCTCCCACTCTGATGTGTCATCTCATCCCAGCTTCTTTGTCGCTATAATGCGGTCAAACAACTCCGCACAGGAAAGTGTGCAGGCCCACGGCACCACACTACTCTCCGTCTTCCGGCTGCGGATGCACTCCATAACCTCCATGACCTGATATACAAAGCCGTTTTCCGTCACCTCATCCTTAAAATGCTCTGCCAGCTGATTCTTCCCCTGATACAAAAAGGCTTCCGAGGGATAATGCGGTACGGGCAGGATAATCTTCCCCTTTTCTCCGTAGAGGATCATTTTTTCTTCCAGATCGGCGGCAAAGGTCGTAGTGAGGGAAGCGATTGCTTCCGGATAATGAAGGGTGATATGCTCCGTCAGATCCACTCCTGTGTCCTCCCATATCACGGTTTCCTGGGATTTTCGTATCTCCTCTCCCAGTATCCAGGTGGTCAGTTCATAGGCATATACCGTAATGTCATAGGCCGCGCCGCCGCCCAGAGCCGCATTGTGGTAACGGTTCTCCTTATCCTCCGGGGCATGAAAGCCAATAGCGGTATCACAATACCTGACCGTTCCGATCCGTCCTTCCTCCACCCAGTTCTTCACCTTTCGCACCGCCGGAAGGAACCGGCTCCACATGGCTTCCATCACAAACACCTGCCGGCTTTTTGCCCGTTCAAAAACCGCCTTTGCCTGTGTACTGTTCATGAACATGGCTTTCTCACACAGAACCGGCACGTTATAATTAAGACACAGCATGGTCAGTTCATAATGCGCTCCCGTCACTACGCCAATGTAAACACAGTCCGGTTTTTCTTCCCTCAGCATCTCCTCATAGCTGTCATAGGCAGCCTTCAAATGGTGCTTTCCGGCAAAAGCCTGTGCTCTCTCCATGGACCTGGCGGCTACAGCCGTCACCTCGCAATCCGCAATTCTGCTTACCGCATCACAGAATTTATTGGAAATATTTCCCGCTCCCATTACCGCAAATCGAAAATTCTTCATAAGATGTTGTTCCGCCTTTCTTTGCCCGTTTCATCCGTTCAATATCTACATTATAGGACACCCGGAAATTCCGCACAATATCACTTACAAATTATCTCTTTTTTACAGGAATCCAAATTGCGCTCTCATAATCCAGCGACCGGATATCCCCCTCGCCATACCACTCAATATTGGCTCCCATTGCAATCTCATAGTCCGGATTTTCCGGAAGCCATTCCCTGAAAATCTTCGTATTCACCGACTGCAGCGCTTCCGGCATAGGCCCCCTGCACAGGAATTTTGCCCACTCCATTTCCGGAAGCTCATACAGAGTCATTCCCTCCGGCACTTTCCCGCCCGTATACCTCCCGGCGATCAGATAGCGGAATCTCCCTTCCTCTCCCGTATCTTCGATGCAGACTCCAAACATGCCCACATGATAATGAAAGACTGCCGTCTCCAGCTCCCCCTCAGGCTCTTTGCCCTGCCTGAGTCCGTCACAGTATTTCTCCCTGTACTCATCCCAGAACTCTGGAATCTCAGTATAGCTGTTTTCCATGGAAAATTCTCTTTCAAATCCAATCAGCCGTAATGCTTTCTCTTTCTCCACAATATAATCCATCTCATTTCCTCCCTGTATTGTGATATTGATTCTAAGCGGCAGGAACACGTGCATCTTTGCAGGGTTCCTCTTAAGCTGCACCGGAGAGATGCCGTGGAACCTGGCAAAAGCCCTGGAAAAGCTTTCCGGCGTGTCATATCCATATTTAAAGGCAAGATCAATCACCTTTTCCTTATCCCTGATTACATCCAGTGCGGCCAGATAAAGCCTCCGATTCCGCACATACTCCGCCATCGAATAGCCGGTCATGATGTGGAAGCCCTTTTGAAGATAAATCGCTGAGATTCCCACCTCCCGCGCCACATCATAATCCTCCTGCGCATCCAGCAGATGCTCTTCCAGACACGATATTGCTTTTCGTATGCTCTTAAGCCATTCCACGCTCTCTCCTCCTCCCTTTTCTTAACAGTGTAAGAAACTTTTTGAGATATCAGACATCATACTCCGCACCATGGCTGCATGCTCCCACCAGTGGGCTGTTTAAAATTCTGAATTTCCTTTCATGCTCCCAAACCTCACAAAGCTTATCAAAATATCTGTCCGCGTCCAGCAGATGCTCCGCCAGCCTGTCCAGTTCACGCAGTTCTTCCTCTGTGAGCCGCTCAAGCCTCCCGTCCAGATAAGCAGGGATAAAGCTGTAGGTCAGCTCACAGTTCATAAGCGCATGAAAATCATAAATCAGATAACGGATCAGCGCCGGAAGCGAACAGGTTCCCTGCCCGTCCGCATACAGATACTGCCTGCCATCCGTCTCTCCCCGTCTTACGGCAAGATAGGCCCCGGCCGCCCAGTCAAAGCTCTCCTTTGGCATATCGTATTGGGAAAGGGGCATACCTCCCTCCTCATAAAAGCCATCCGCATCAAAGGTGATCCAACGTTTTTCCTCTTCACTGTAATATTGGTTGATCCAATGATCCATGCTGACACCTTCCTTAAAATAAGGAGCAAATCCGGCGCGGCTTCTCGCAGGGATTCCCTTGGCTTTCAAAATGGAGCTTATCAACACGGACACGTAGCGGCAGGTTACTACAATCTTATTTTCTACCTGCCTGTCCCACGTAAACCCCCGCTCATCCATCCGAAACAGTTCTGCGGTGAGCGCCGGGGCGGTCAGTAAAACGTCATCCTCGCATCTCATCCGATACCATGGATATCGGTTCATATCCCCATATAAAAGAGTTGCATTGGCATTGGTATTTCCCTCTTTTAACGTTACTCTGTGGATTACCTGGCTGCATATCAGTCTGCCCAGCACGGCAATATCGTCCGGCAGAGACCTGAAGTAATCTTTATAGCAGCCCGCATAAGTGAATGTTCCCGTCTTCCTGTAATGTTCCAAAACATATTCTTTCAAAAAGATACCCTCCTGTCCCGTTTTGAAACATTATACCTGCCAAACCTTTTTTATTCCTGTCTTTTTCTGTCTCAATCTGTCCGGTCGGCAGCGCGGACAGATAGCGGCTTTGGAAAGCGCCGCACCATTTCTCAAAAAATCCATGACAGGCATCCGACTTGTTGGCACTCCGCAAAATTTCACACATTTTCGTCCCGCACCGCCTCAATGATGGTATCTTTTCTGATCTTTCCTGCGGATATCTGATATGCTGCCGTCACTGCAATCATAACAGCCCCAATGCCGAGAAATGTCTTCCCCCATGGCAGCCAGGGCAGGAAGTCTTTCCATGACACATCCACCATTATCATCAGAATCTCCAGCAAAACCGCAATCGCCGTTATCGCAATAAAAACAGGTGTCACTGCCATCCGGATTCCTTCCAGCAAAAGCAGTCTTTTGACGCCTTCCGTATCCATCCCCACCGAACGGAGCATGGCAAATTCCCTGCGGCGTCTCATCATCGTGTGGGAAACCGTTGAAAGCGTGTTGGAAATTCCAATAAGCCCAAGCAGAATGCCGATGCAGTCCACCACCGCTTCCATGGCCCGTTTACTCACCGCATTGTTCTCCTCCTCCGTGGCTGTGCTGGCAATATAGATATCTTCCTTTGCCATCACAGCCTCGCACAGCTTTGTGATCTCATCCGTCACCGCAAGATCGTCTTCCGGCGCTGTCTTTACTTTCACATAGGTGTCATATCCGCCCACCTTTTCCTCTGAAAGCTTTTCCACCACAGAATAATAGACCGAAAGAGGCATATACAGATTAACCGTATAAACGTTCCTGACGTCTCCAAGCCGCGGGCCATCCTGAGCCACAGCTCCCACCTCTATGGGAAACACATAATCCGACTCCATGGAATCCTCGGTTTTTTCTTCAAGGAGAAGTTCTTCCCCTTTAAAAAGCTTCAGATGAGAGTAAGACATCTCCTCTTTCGCAGTATTATTCAATACATCCGGGTACACAGGAGCTGCGCTCCATGCCACTGCCCTGACCTTTTCCGTATCATAAAATCCGGCAGGCTCTTCCCCCCACTGACGGCAATACTCATCAAAACGCTCCTCCTGCATACCGTAAAGATACACACGGATCCTGTATTTTCCGTCTCTGCTTGCAATCGCCCATCGATTCAGGTTCAGGCTCCCGAATCCGCCCCGCTCCTTAAACTCTTCCGTTTCCTCCTCAGGTGCGGCCCAATAGGCCAGCCTTGTCACACAATAATAGACACTTTCCTCCTCCCCGGGCACCGCCTGCAGATTTCCCAGCAGTTCCCGATCCGTTTCGCTTCCCATATCCAGCCTTACAAAGATATTAAAATCCTCCGCGCTTTTGTTTCTTGCACTCAGATAATCATTGAGACTTAAAAAGGAAAAAAATCCTATAAGGAGCATCAGGCAAAAGCTCAGCGACCAGACACCCGCGCGAAATCCCCTTCTGCCTGCACGGTGGGAGGCTCTCGCCAGTTCCCTCTCATAGCCAAACAGTTTTCTGAAAAGTAACGGTCTGCTGCCTGACATAAAAGCGGTGTGTCCGGTATGTTTCCTGCCCTGCTTTGCCCGTATCTTTTTCTTTTTCACTCCCTCCTGAACCCGTATGGCCTCTAAGGGGGAGAGCCGCGAAATTTTCAGCGCAGGTAAAAACGCCGATACCAAAACCGTCAGGAAGGACAGTATTGCCGATAACAGGCAGGTCCCGGGGGAAAAGCGAACCACAATCGGGAAATACAACAAATCCCCTACAATATCCGTATAAATCCTCATGACCGCCACGGTAAAGCCATATCCAATCCCAAGGCTGAGCAATATGGGAACAACAGATAAAATGATTCCTTCCATTAAAATAGAAACGGCGATCTGCCCGGGAGTTGCCCCCACTGACCGAAACATTCCAAGCTGCTTCATCCGCGCGCTGGCAGATACCTGGAACGCGCCGCAGATGATCATCACAAAGGCTCCCATCGCCAGAAGAAGTATCGCCCCATAAATAAGTATCTGCCCAACAGCATCAAGGGAAAAAGCTGCATCCGGCGGAAAGACAAAATTCAGAGCCAGGAGCATGGTGTGATATCCAAAATGATTTTCATATCGCCCGTACTCATCCTTCTCAATCCCCATAGCCTCCGCAATCTTCGGCATAACCTCATAGGTTTTGCGGATATTTTTAAACTTCACATAGACAACCAGCTCATCCTCTCCGGAGAGGGCCTTTCTGTCCATATATCCCATGGCATAGTAACCGGGAACCGTAGTATTGGTGGTGACGTCCATCTTCCCTACCAGCGTAACCTCTTCTTCCCCTGTCTGAAAAAAGCTCTCCCCATCCTGACGTGCCAGCACCGCATCCAGTATCTCTCCTTCCAGCCGCCGCTGCCCTCCGGGTAAGCTTATGGTATCCCCCAGATGGTACTGCGGGTGATACTCAAAGAAAGACTTGGAGACTGCAATCTCTCCGGGCTTTTGCGGCACACGCCCCTCTATGATTGCATTTTTTTCACCCATCAGATTCCAGTAATTCTCATCTGCGTCCCGAAGAAGCAGATAGGGAAGACGGCTTTTCTCCGGGAGCTTTAAGCAGGTAAAAGGCCCTTTTACCATGGTGGCTTCCACATAAAGATTGTCATCTGCAAGCTTAAGCTTCTCCATGGGGATTTTGCCGCCCAGCTCCCCATGCCACTGACCGCTTTCATATTCCTCTATATCCACCCGCCATTTTATCTCCGTATAGCCATAGGTACACATGGCGCAGAGCAGCGTGGATGCCAGAAGGACAGATATGATAATGGAAAGGGAGGTTCGTCTGTTTTGCCGGATGGTGTTTAAGGTGTATCGGAATAAAGTTCTCATCTCTCCACCTCCTGGGTGGAAGGATTTGCATGATCTGAAAGAATCTTTCCATCCTCAATGGCAACAATCCTGTCCGCTTCCAGCGCAATCCTCTCGTCATGAGTAATCAAAAGAATCGTCTGCTTATACTTCTTGTTAGAAAGCTTCAAAAGCCCCAGGATTTCCTCGGAATTCCTTTTATCAAGATTCCCGGTGGGCTCATCCGCCAGCAATATGGCAGGGCGGTAGATCAGGGCTCTTGCTATCGCCGCTCTCTGCTGCTGCCCGCCCGACAACTGGCCGGGCAAATGGCTTAACCTCTCCTTTAGCCCCAGTACTCCCACCAGCTCCTCAAATCTGTTTTCGTCCGGTTTCTGATTATCCAGAAGCATGGGAAGAAGAATATTCTGCCTCACATCAATAGACGGAATCAGATTATAAAACTGATAGACAAGCCCCACCTTGCGCCGACGGAAGATGGAAAGCTGTTTCTCATTCAATGTGGCAATATCTGTCCCCTCTATCCATATTTTGCCGCCGGTAGGACGATCCACTCCGCCCAGCATATGAAGCAATGTGGACTTGCCGGAACCGGAAGCCCCTATGATTGCCACAAACTCTCCTTTTTCCACTGATAAATTAACTTCATCAAGCGCTGCCACCCTGGTCGGCCCATTGCCGTAAATTTTTGATAACTTTTCACATTTCAATATTTCCATAGTAATGTCCATGCCTTTCTGTGATATGCAGTTCTGCTCAGAAAGCAGCCGTATCATTTGCCGTTTCCCATACGACAAAATAATTTGCCGTCCGCTATAAGTCTCTGCCTTTTGTTTTCTCCCGCAGTATAACAGTCCAACATGACATTCAGGTGACATTCAGACATTTTTATAAAATTTAACCAGAAGCCTTGCTCCTCCTTCTCTCCGATTCTCCGCCCTGATCTCTCCGTTCTGGCCCTCAATCAGTGCTTTCGCAAGGGAAAGCCCTATTCCTGTACTTCCCTCACAGGCATTCTCTCCTTTATAAAAGCGGTCGAACAGATGGCGCAGATCCTTTGGGGAAAATCCCTTTCCCTGATCCTCCACCGCAATTCCTGTAAATACCGGGTTGTCCCACACCCGTATACAGATTTCCGACTGCTTCGGCGCATGCTCGGAAGCATTTTTCAGAAGGTTGCCAAGCGCTTCCCTTGTCCATCCCAGATCGCAGGACAAAAATACGTCATCCCGGCACGAATCCCCCGAAGTATTTCTTTCGCCCATAAGCTTCACCCTCTGCTCTCTTTCTTCCAGAAGCGGACGGACACTCTCCATACTGCATTCGATTAACTCGCTCACAGGCACCTTTCTAACCTCAAAGGACAAGACTCCGGCATCTGCCCTGGAAAGGGTAAGAAGAGCTGAGGTCAGGTCTGTCAGCCGATCCGTCTGTCCTTCCATCCTGCGTACCAGTTCTGCATCCTCCGTCCCGGAAAGATGGCGCTGCAAAAGCTCGCTCAGCACGGAAAGGGAGGTGAGAGGCGTCTTGAACTGATGGGAAATATCTGCCAGATTGTCCGCCAGCCTTTCTTTTTCCAGTCTTAACTTTTCCCGGCTCTCCCGAAGGGCCAGCACGGTTTTGTAAATTTCGTCCTCCAGATTGGAAAAAATATCCTGATTCTTTTCAAGGGAAAGAGAATAGTCTCCCTCCTCCACCTGCCTTAAATATTCCGTCAGATAGCCTGTCCTCTTCCGCAGATTTGCAGCGTGCTGATAAAGATAAAAGAAAAAGGAAGCCGTAATAAGGCCTGCAAAAACAAGGCTCCCAGTCCCAAATACCAGATACTTTCCCTCCACAGACAGCCATCCTTCATAGCCATATCCATGCAGCGCCTCCTTCCCTGCCAAAAGATCGCTCGCTTCCTCACCTTTCAGCACCCGCATAATCTTCTGCTCTTCTCCGGGGAACGCTGCCGCAACGCCCGCCATTTTGTTGTAGAAGTGCCGCTCGCTCCACCGAAAGCCTGCAAACAATACCACGGCGCAAAAAAGAAAGCTGGCTGTAAAAACTCCCGTCAAAAAAAGAAGATCACGTTTCCTCTCAGTCATTGAAATCCTCCATCTGATAGCCAATTCCCCGTACCGTCTTAATCATCTGCCTGGAATTTTCGCCCAGCTTCTCCCTCAGTCTTTTCACCGTAACCGTCAGGGTATTGTCATTGACAAAGCCTCCGTCATTGTCCCAGAAATGTGCCAGCAGGCAGCCCCGTGTAATCGTTCTGTTTTTGTTCTCCATAAGATAGGCAAGAAGACGGAACTCCCCGGCCGTCAAAATGACTTCCTTCCCTCCCGCCGTGACCGCAGTTTTCTGCTTATCCAAAAGGATATCCCCACAGGCAAGTATCTCCCCTGACTCTGCCGGCCTCTCCCTGCGGCGCAGTACCGCGCGGATCCGCGAGATCAGCACTCCCGTCTTAAAGGGCTTGGTCACATAATCGTCCGCCCCCATATCCAGCCCTTTCATGATATCCGTCTCATCTTCTCTGGCTGTCAGGATAATCACAGGCGGCATAGCTGTGCCTTTCTTTCCTTCAAAAAGCTTTTCAAGGAAAACCCATCCATCTCCGTCAGGAAGCCCAAGATCCAGAAGAATCAGGCAAATGCCCCCAGGCTCTGTCTCCAGTGCTTCCTTCAGGGAGGAGGCTTTTTCCGTCTTAAACCCTTCTTCTCTTAAAAGTTCCGAAAGACTGTACACAATCGCGTTGTCATCCTCAATCATCAGTATCCGTCTCATCATTCTCTGCCACCATCCGGGTAATCCTGAACCATCTCACCGATCAAATCCATGTTAATCAAAAGTTTTCCCTCATAAAGCCCCAGCGAAACCTGTCCGCCAAGCCCATAGACTGTGGGATAGCTTTCTTTTTCAAATTCATAGACGATCAGCTTCCGTTTATAAGGGTCAATCATCCAGTATTCCTTCACTCCTGCTTCCATATATTTATCCAGTTTCTTGATGCAGTCCTTGCGCTTGGTGGACGTGGAGAGCACCTCCGCCACAAAATCCGGGGCTCCCATGATTCCCCACTGCATGATCTTGCTCTTATCGCACAGAATGATCACATCCGGCTGAACCATGGTCTTATCGTCACAGTCCAGGCGTACATCCACCGGAGACATAAGAGGGATGCAGCTTCCTTTATTTGCCAAAATGAAGTTGGCGATCTGGCGGTAAATTTCCCCGCCGATTCTCTGATGTACAAAAGACGGGGCGCTCATATCATAAAAGACCCCGTCGATCAGTTCCACTCTTTTCTCATCGGGCAGAGAATAATAATCGTCCACCGTATATTCTCCCTGTTTTCTGCTAACCTTATAAGCCGCCGCTTCCTCTTTTAAAACGGAGCTGTCCACTGATTCCCCCATAAAAAAACTCTCCAGGGCCATCAGCGTGTCATAGCGGGGAGAGGATGTTTCCCCGCTGAAAACCTTCTGCACGGTTCCCAGAGGCACCTTGCTCATCCGCGCAATCTGCGCATAGGAATATCCCTTTTCCTTTTTAATCCGTTTCATCTCATCTATGGTCATGGATTCCCCTCCTCTGCTTTTTGTTATAATAAAAGTATACCCTGATTTTTACCGTTTTGCAACCGTTTATTTTCCAATATTTATCCGTTTCTTTATCCATATCTCAAAGTCTTGTCCAAGTTCCCAAACTGTTGTATAATGAAGCACGCTGATACGTGCGCAGGTCACAAGGAATCTCCCCATCTGCGATGGGTCCCCCCTTGCGACAAAGTATAATGCAGAAAGTGAAAAAATTACCACAGATTGGAGCAGACATGAAAAAACACAGACTTACTACCACCAGAATCATTATGCTGGGTTTTCTTATAGGGGCACTTATCGGCGCTGTCTGCCTTTCGCTTCCTCTCAGTGCAAGAGAGGGCGTAAGCGTGGACTTCCTTGATGCCCTGTTTGTTGCAATGTCAAGCATCTGTGTCACAGGACTTTCCACAGTAAATATAGGGCAGACCTTTTCCACTTTTGGCCAGGTGGTGATTCTGCTTCTGATCCAGTTCGGCGGTCTGGGAATCGTGACCTTCACCACCATTGTCTTGATTCTTTTTCGCCGCAGGATCACGCTCTCCGACAGAATGCTGATCCAGAGCGCGTATAATTTGGACACTCTCTCCGGCCTGGTGAGACTGACCCGGCAGATTTTAAAAGTGACTCTTTGTCTGGAAGGAATCGGCGCCGTGGGCTACTGCTTTGTCTTTATTCCCGAATTTGGGGCTGCAGGAATCTGGTATGGCATTTTTCATGCAGTGTCTGCTTTCTGCAATGCCGGAATTGATCTTCTTGGAGGAAACAGCTTCATAAATTATGTAAGCAATCCGATTATCAATATCACCACAATTTTTCTGATCATTGTCAGCGGTCTGGGCTTTCCTGTCTACTGGGAGATTGCGGGATTTACATTCTTCCATATAAAAAGGAATCATTCCGGCTCCCGCAAAATGAATCTCCATGCCAAAATTGTTCTGATTACTACCTTATCTCTGATCATAGCAGGCGCTGTGCTGACGCTGCTTTTTGAATACAATAATCCTGATACCCTGGGTGCTCTGAGCCTGCCCAAAAAGCTGATGGCTGCAGTATTTCAGTCCGTCACCCTGCGCACTGCCGGCTTTGCCACCATTCCTCAGGAATATTTTCGTCCTGCATCCTGCCTAATCTATCTTGCCCTGATGTTTATCGGAGGCTCCCCGGCAGGAACCGCGGGCGGCGTCAAAACCGTAACCATCGTTCTTCTCTTTGCTTCCATGTTTGCAAATATCAGAGGAAAAAGAAATGTGGTTGTGATGCACCGAAAAATTGCGGATGAGACCATCCGAAGATGCGTGGCAATTGTAACCTTCAGCTTTTCCACTCTGATTCTGCTCACAGCCGCGCTCCTTGCCATCCAGCAAAGCGATTTTCTGGATACTTTGTATGAACTGACCTCGGCCATTGCAACCGTAGGATTGTCCAGAGGGCTGACCGGCTCTCTGTTACCCGCCGGAAAGCTTCTGGTAGCCCTCGCCATGTACCTTGGAAGAATCGGCCCCATCACGCTTGCACTGGCGTTCAACAGCCGTACTCCTGCGGAAAATATTTCCTGCGCGGAGGGTAAGGTTATTATCGGATAAAAAACAACGGATGCCTGGCTTCACCAGACATCCTTATGCTAACAACAGGAGGAAACCTTCATGAAAAAGCGTACACAGAAAGAATATATTGTAATCGGACTTGGACGGTTCGGCAGCAGTGTCGCCATGCAGCTAGAAGCTAACGGCTGTAAGGTGCTTGCCATTGACCGGAACGAAAGACGGATCACCCAGATTGCAGAATACGTAACCCTTGCCATGTGTGTGGATGTCACAAACGAAGATGCCCTGATGGAACTGGGCGGCAGGAACTTTGACGGCGCCGTTATTTCCATCGGCCACAGCCTGGACGCCTCTGTGCTGGCGGCAATCTGGGCAAAGGAACAGGGCATCAGGCAGATTGTTGCCAAGGCCTATGATGATATGCAGGGCAAGATACTGACAAAGCTGGGCGTTGACGAGATCGTCTATCCTGAAAAGGAAATGGGCGTCCATCTGGCTAATAATCTGGCCTTTAACAATCTCCTTGACACTACAGAGCTGACCTCCGATTACTCCATGGCCGACGTAGGAATATTGAAAAGCTGGATTGGAAAAAATCTCAAGGAACTGAATCTCCGCAAAAAATACGGCGTAAATGTAATCGCAATCAAGAGGGGAGGCGCCCTGCTCATCAACCCGTCGGCGGATGAACCGACACAAAATGAGGACGTCTTCGTCCTTCTGGGCAAAAACTATACTCTGAAAAGGATTGCGGATGCCTGGCATTCTGAGAAATAAACAAAAAATATCATGTTTCCCGCAGATACAGAAAGACAGATTCGGTTTTGTTATTGAAATTTTATATATCATTAAGAGAAAATGTTTAGCATTACATAAAGTCCTTTGTATTTTTGTAAATCTATGGTAGAATGAACGCAGGACTTATTATGAGGTGATATTCATGTATCGTACTGCAATGGAAAATCTGCAAAAATGGAAAGCAAAAAAGAAACGCAAACCGCTTATTATCCGTGGAGCCCGTCAGGTCGGTAAAACCTGGCTCATGAAAAAATTTGGTGCTGAGAATTATGAGCAGATTGTTTACATCAATTTCGATAATAACGAACGAATGAAAAAACTATTTGAAGGCAGTCTTGAAATAGAGCGGCTGGTAACTGGTCTGGAGCTTTACGCCGGGCACAAAATTAATTCGGCTAACACACTGCTGATTTTCGATGAGGTACAGGAAGTTCCCCAGGCACTTTCCAGCCTGAAATACTTCTGTGAAGACGCTCCTCAGTATCAAATCATTTGTGCCGGCAGTCTGCTCGGAGTGGCGCTGCATCAGGGAACCTCTTTTCCCGTAGGAAAGGTGGAGTTTCTTGATCTCTATCCCCTGTCCTATTTTGAATTTCTGATGGCAATGGGTAAGAAACAGCATGTAGAGCTTCTCCAAAAAAATGATTTTGATATGGCTTCGACATTTAGGCAGGATTATGTTGACCTTTTGAAGTATTATTATTATGTTGGAGGAATGCCGGAAGCGGTGCAGGCCTTTGTGGATAACCGTGATTTCAACGAAGTCCGTGAAATTCAACAACGCATTCTGGACGCCTATGAACAGGATTTCTCCAAGCATGCCCCCTATGAGGTGGTTCCCCGCATCCGTATGCTGTGGAACAGTATCCCCGCCCAATTGGCCAAAGAAAATAAAAAGTTTATCTATGGACTGATCAAAGAAGGGGCAAGAGCAAAGGAATATGAGCTGGCCATGCTGTGGCTTACAGACTGCGGACTTGTTCATAAGGTACAACGGGTTACTGCTCCTGGCCTGCCTTTAAAGGCTTATGAGGATTTAAAGGCATTTAAGCTGTTTTTAGCAGACATAGGACTGCTCTCCTGCATGGCAGGACTTCGGCAGGACGTTTTGCTGGATGGGAACAAACTGTTTAAAGAGTTTAAGGGCGCTCTTACAGAGCAATATGTGCTTCAGCAATTAAAAACTGTCAGAGAGTTGAATATTTATTACTGGACGAACGAGCGCGGAATGGCCGAAGTGGATTTTGTGGTGGACAATGGCTGTGACGTTATTCCAATAGAAGTCAAGGCTGAAATGAACCTTCAGGCCAAAAGCCTCAAATCCTACCGGGAAAAATTCCAGCCCAAGTTATCTGTCCGCACCTCCATGTCTGATTATAAGCGCCAGGATTGGCTGCTGAATCTGCCATTGTGGGCTATTGGAGAGATAAGTTTACAGAACCGAATCAATCACAAACGGAGGAATAGAAATGACCTATAAAGAATTTATCAGCGAACTGCAAAAAAAGCTTGAGGAAAAGAAACAGGAACTGGATTACAGTGAAATGGTTTTCCTTGAGGATGGAGCCACATCGACTGATGAGAAGGAGCTTGCTGTCATACGTGAGACAAACATCAGATATCACAAAACCGAGTCGGATGTGCTGATTGGCGATTATATCCTCCTGTACCAATATGAGGGAAAGGGAGAACAGATGAGCAGATATGACATCGAGCAGTTATACCGGGAATATGAAAAAGGCGGCTGGGAGGCTGTATGGGAGCCGATTCAGTCCTCAATTGATGCCAACAGGAAATTCAGGGAACTGGGAATTATGGATCTACTCGAAAAAAACGAGTATGAATCGTTAAAAGACAGGCTTTTTATCCGTCCGCTGAATTTCAACAACCACCGATATGAACTCAGAGACCATATTTACAGGCGCGTGGGCGATATGGTACTGGTGCTCTATCTTCTTGCCAGCGATGAAGATGACGGCCAAATGCATAACGTATTGTCTGTCAAGATACCTAGAATCTCAATGCAGGAGTGGGGGATAGAGGAAGAGGAAGTATGGAAGAATGCGATGACCAATACATACATCATGGCTCCGCCGCGCTTGTACTTAAAGCCCATGGACTTATACCATCCGCCTTACCACAGAGGCGCATTTATGGCGCTGAACAGTGATATCACTTCCCTTCCGCCGCTTGCGGTGCCGACTGTGACAACGACGGCGCAGATCAACGGCGCAATTGCCATGTTTTATCCCGGAGTAATGAAGCGCATAGCGGAGCTTTTCGGGGATGATTATTATATCGCATTCACGGGCACCAGCGAGGCCAGACTTCACAAAAAAGGCACGATACAGCCGCGAAGCATCCTTTCGCATATTAAGCATATGAACAAAACCTTCGATCCGTCAGAAACTCTCTCGAACAAAGTCTATTTGTACAAAGCGGAAAGTCAGGAACTAAAGCAGCTGGAGCTTTAACGGAGCCAATAGGCATTCTTCAGGGCAAGCTCCTGTTTTTCACTTTCCTTTCCGCTTCTTCTCCGAAAGCTTCTGCTCAAACCGGTTTTTCCGGGTATCTGTGGGAACCTCCGTAGGATAAGCCCCGTCAAAGCAGGCACTGCAGTAGCCGCAGTTCCCGCCGGCTAATGCCCCAAGCTCTGACACCGGCAGATAACCCAGGCTGTCCGCACCGATAATCTCTGCGGTTTCCGATACGCTGTGATGACAGGCGATCAGATGCTCCCTGGAGTCAATATCCGTGCCATAATAGCAAGGATGCAGAAACGGCGGGGAAGAAATGCGCATATGGATTTCCTTTGCTCCCGCCTCCCGGAGCAGTCTTACAATCCGGCCGCTGGTAGTGCCGCGCACAATAGAATCGTCTATCAGCACCACCCTTTTCCCCCTGACGCTCTCCTCAATTGCACTCAGCTTGATCTTCACCTGATCCAGCCGGGCATTCTGGCCGGGGGAGATAAAAGTCCTGCCAATATATTTGTTTTTGATCAGCCCAATGCCATAGGGAATTCCGGATTCCATGGAAAAGCCCAGGGCGGCATCCAGCCCGGAGTCCGGCACTCCCACCACGATATCAGCTTCTGCCGGGTGCTTCCTTGCCAGGATCCGGCCGGCCTGAATCCTTGCCCCGTGGACGGATACCCCATCGATCACCGAATCCGGCCTTGCAAAATAAATATACTCAAAAATACAAAGCCTTTTTTTCTGCCTCCCGCAGTGTTCCCTGCGGGAGGTGATACCCTCCGGGCCAAACACAAGAATTTCCCCCGGCTCCAGATCCCGCACGAACTCGGCTCCTATAGCTTTTAAGGCGCAGCTCTCGGAAGCTGCCACATACATTCCGTCAGGGGTCTTGCCATAGCAGAGAGGCCGGAAACCATAAGGATCCCTGGCACAGATCAGTTTTTGCGCCGACATCAGCACAAGGGAATAAGCGCCGTCTAACGTGTGCATGGCAGAGCTTAAGGCGTCCTCTATGGACGGCGTCTTCAGCCGCTCTCTGGTCACAATATAGGCGATAATCTCGGTATCGCTTGTGGTATGGAAAATTGCACCGGAAAGCTCTAACTGATCCCGAAGCTGCGGTGCATTGCTCAAGTTGCCATTGTGGGCAAGAGCCATTTTGCCTTTCTGATGGTTGACCTCAATGGGCTGGCAGTTGGTGCGGTTCGTTCCCCCTGTGGTTCCATAACGGACATGCCCCACCGCCATATTCCCCTGGGGCAGGCGGGAAAGGGTATCCGCAGAAAACACCTCGCTCACCAGCCCCAAATCTTTATAGGAAGAAAAAACTCCATCATCATTGATCACGATCCCGCAGCTTTCCTGCCCGCGATGCTGCAGGGCATACAGCCCATAGTAGGCAATATCCGCCACACCTGCTCTTCCCGGCGCGATCACACCAAACACGCCACATTCTTCATGTAAATCCATCTTTCGCCTCTTTCTGCGCAATACCATCATGCTCTGCAGATCGTCGCTTTTTATTCCACATCCTGTAAGGCATCATAGCCCTCTTCTCCGGTACGGATCTTCACCACATTTTCCACATCATAGACGAAAATCTTACCGTCGCCGATATGACCTGTATAAAGAATCTTCTTTGCAGTGTCAATTACACTCTGAACAGGAACCTTGCTGACCACAATGTCCACCTGAATTTTCGGCAGCAGATTTGCTTCCACCTGAACACCGCGGTAAAATTCAGGCTTTCCTTTCTGTATACCGCAGCCAAGCACATGGGAAACGGTCATGCCAGTGATTCCGATGTTCATAAGAGCTACCTTCAAGGTCTCAAATCTTGCCTCCTTGCAGACAATCTCAATCTTGGTGAACTTAGGCGTGCCCTCAGCTCTCTCCTCGAAAGAGGGAACCTTCTTCACGGGAACGGCTTCCGCCACCGGTGTCTCACCAGTCACTCCCACCGCATCCTCAAAACCGTAATCCAGACTCTCCACCGCAGGTGCAAAATCCGCATAAGCACTGGGCAGACCATGCTCTGTACTGTCAAGGCCTTTTACCTCCTCCTCAGGAGATACCCGAAGGCCAACCGTCTTTTTAATAACCGCAAATACGATCGTCATCAGAATTCCCGTCCATACAAGAACTGCCACAATTCCAAGTGCCTGCACTCCAAGCAGCCTTGCATTTCCTGTATAGAACAGTCCTTCCAGTCCTGCAGGAGCCGCCGGGTTTGCCAGAAGGCCAACCGCCAGTGTTCCCCAGATACCGTTTGCCATATGTACTCCCACCGCGCCTACCGGGTCATCAATATGAAGCTTTAAGTCAAGGAACTCTACCACTACAACCACAAGAATACCGGAAACAACGCCTACCACAATGGCTCCTAAGGCATCCAGCGCATCACAGCCTGCCGTGATGCCGACCAGCCCGGCCAGAGAAGCATTCAGGCACATGGAAACATCGGGTTTGCCGTTTTTCACCCAGGTGTAAATCATGGTAGTGCAGGTAGCAACTGCCGGGGCAATGGTGGTGGTCAGGAAAATTGAGGCAAGGCTTGTGCCGTCCCAGGCTGCCGCACCGTTAAAACCATACCATCCAAACCAGAGGATAAAGCACCCCAACGCGCCAAGGGTAATGGAGTGGCCGGGAATCGCGTTTACCTTCTTAACCGCACCTTCTTTACTCTTTACATACTTGCCAAGACGGGGGCCAACCATGATCGCACCGATCAAAGCGGTGATGCCTCCTACAGAATGGATTGCCGCAGAGCCTGCAAAATCATGAAATCCAAGCTGTGCCAGCCATCCCTGTGAATTCCATACCCAGCCGGCTTCCACAGGATATACAAACAGGGAAATCACAGCGGAGTAGATACAGTAGGAAACAAACTTCGTCCTTTCCGCCATGGAACCGGAAACAATGGTAGCTGCTGTCGCGCAGAATACCAGGTTGAACACAAAGCTGGATGCGTTTCCTTCAATAAACCCGCCAAAGTCTGAAAAAATATTCAGATTGGGGATTCCGATAAAGCCAAACGCGTAATCCTCCGCCATCATCAGGCTGAACCCCAGTGCAACAAACACTACCGTACCGATACAAAAATCCATGAGATTTTTCATGATGATATTGCCGGCATTTTTTGCTCTGGTGAAACCTGTCTCCACCATGGCAAAGCCTGCCTGCATAAAAAACACCAGCGCCGCCCCGATCAGGAACCAGACACCGAACACCTCACCTGTAACTGCTTCTTCCACAATCTTTGTAACTTCTTCAATTGCCACTTAGCTCATCCTCCTCATTGCCCGCAGCGGCCAAAGGCCTGCCTGGCTTCATTGCTGTAAAGAAAAAAGCGCCTTTCGTGCCAGTATGCACCAAAGACGCCTTTGTCTTTATCACTATTTTGTTTTGTCAGAATACTCTGCTAAATCGAGTAGGAAAGATGTTCTCCCCTGCTCGCCGTGCGCCGCTTTAGCGGCATATATCTCTGCACAGGCCTGCGCATAAAAGAAAGGGTGTCTGCTTACTCTCAGACGCCCTTGCCTTTTACGTTTTGTATTCTACACACGAAAAATGGATTTGTCAAATTTTTTTGAAAGGCAAAATTCCCTTTTTTCTCAAAATCTTTTGTGCGCTATCGACACAAAAAATACAAATCAGCCTTCCCCTCATGCCAAATTTTTCAAACCTTTCGAAACGGACAACGGAAAAATCAGGTCACAATTGACATTAAACCTCTTCTGAACGGAAGTCCCTGTGGCAGAGTTGCAGAAAATAAATTCCTTCCGGATTAAATTTCAATCTCTTCCACATACTCCATAACAAGCTTTCCCTCCTTCTCCTCCAAAGGATATATCACATAACTCGAATTAAAATAATCTTCACCATCCCACCTGTCACCATAATACAAAATACGGTCATCCTTGTGAATGATAAAGGCCGGCTGGCTGTGATAGGTAGTTTCATCACCGATCTGAGTCAACATGCTCCATCTTCCTTCCATAGAATCTGCCCATGCATATTTACCCTGATTGGGTGCCCATCCAGTACAATAGGAGGAAAGCATATAATATTTTTCTCTGACTTTCACCACTGCCGGAGCTTCCCGGTACTCTCCCTGCCAGAGTCTGTGCACCAGCGCCTCCACATTCATATAATCCTGTGCTAAACGGTAAACATGCAAATCCGCATTGTCCCGCGCCGCCGAAATAAAATATGCGGTTCCATCCTCCTCCTGAAACAAAGTGCAGTCCCGCGACATATATCCATAGGGATTAAAATGTCCATGGTACACAAAATCACCGTCCGGCGTATCACAGGTGGCAATCCCCACCGCCGCATCAAGATAATCTTTCCCATTTTCAAAATGCACCCACATCACAAATTTCTTTGTTATTTTATTATAGAGCACCTTGGGACGCTCCAGGTTCACCTTACCGCCATCAGAGTTCCTGAGCTGAATGTCCGTTCTGACGCGACAGCCTTCCGTTTTCGACCGCGCGGTAAGGACATGACGCCTGAACTCCCAATCTGTCAGATTCGTGGAACGGTAGCAGTTCACATAATAGTCCTCTCTCCGATCTTCCCCGTACCAGTAATAATACCCTTCATGAAAAATAATATAGCCGCCATGGGCATGGATTGGATTGCCATTTGTATCTTTCCACAGAGTTCCATTCTTTAATGTACTCATTATTCATACACCTCCTATTTACATTCCATCATTTCCATCTCAGTAAAAACTACTCTTTTCCCATTATAGCGAAAAAGCAGGCAAAGTGCTATATGACAGAAAATTTTTGTCATCTTTGAAATATAGGTATACCTTTTTTGTCATTTTGGATATAAAATAAGAGATAGCGATAAAGAGAAACGGAGAAAACACCGGATGAAAGCAATGAGCTACGACGAAAAATACAACCTGATGACTCAGACACCTATAAACCGCCTGATTCCCAGACTGGCTGTGCCCACTATCATCAGCATGTTGATTACTTCCATTTATAATATGGCCGACACCTTTTTTGTCAGCCAGTTAAGCACCAGCGCTTCCGGGGCAGTAGGAGTGAATTTTTCCCTGATGGCCATGATTCAGGCCATCGGTTTTACCCTTGGTATGGGGAGCGGAAACTTTATGTCCCGGATGCTGGGCGCAAAGGAGCTGGAAAAGGCCAGGAGAGCCTGCTCCACAGCGGTCTATACCGCCTTTGCCCTCGGGCTTTTGCTTGCTGTCCTGGGAATTGCGGGCATTGATTCTCTGGTGCGGATGCTGGGTGCAACAGAGACTATCGCGCCCTATGCAAAGGATTACGGCCAGTACATATTGATTGCCGCTCCTTATATGACTGTTTCCTTTGTATTCAACAATCATCTGCGCTCTCAGGGAAATGCCGCGCTTTCCATGATTGGCATCACTACCGGCGGCATTTTAAATGTGATATTGGATCCTGTCCTGATTTTCGGTTTTCATATGGGAATTTCCGGAGCCGCCATTGCCACGATTTTCAGCCAGTTTGTGAGTTTTGTGATTTTACTGATGCTGGTAATCCGCTCCAAAAATGTGTTAAAGCCCACTCCCCGGTATTTCACCTTTCAGGGCTGGATATACAAAGAAATCCTCTCCGCCGGCATGCCCACACTTGGGCGGCAGGGCCTTGCCAGCGTGGCTTCGGTGCTGCTTAATGTGGCGGCCTCCGGCTTCGGGGACGCGGCTGTGGCGGCCATGTCCATTGTGACGAGAATCATGATGTTTATCAATTCTGCTCTGATCGGCTTTGGCCAGGGGTTCCAGCCGGTGTGCGGATTTAATTTTGGTGCAAAGCGCTATGACCGGGTGCTGGAAGCCTATTTCTTCTGCCGCCGGGTAGCTTTGGTCTTTTTGTCTGTCATGGCTGTGATCATGTTTGCCATCTCCACCCCCATTATGAGAGTATTTCGAAGAGAAGATGCGGAAGTGATACGGATTGGCGCGCTGGCGCTTAAGATGCAGTGCTGTCTCCTCCCTTTCCAGGCTTATACCATCATCGGAAATATGCTGGCCCAGTCCATCGGCTACAGCTTCCGTGCCACCCTCACTGCCATCAGCAAGCAGGGACTGTTTTTTATTCCGGCAATATTAATTTTGCCTGACGTATTTGGAATCTCAGGACTGCAGCTTGCCCAGCCGGTGGCTGACGGCCTCACCTTTGTGCTGACTCAGGTGATTGTGGTCATGATTGTAAAAGAACTGAAAGAGAAAGCTTTTAAGGAAACCGATGACAGGCAGGGGGTATCGAGATGAAACCTTTATTTTCAGGCAAAGACTTGCGCAAACTGATTGTCCCGCTGATCTTTGAGCAGGCACTGGCTATTACCGTCGGCATGGCGGATACCATGATGATCTCTTCCGTGGGAGAAGCTGCTGTTTCCGGCGTTTCTCTGGTGGATATGATCAATATGCTGATGTTCAACATTATGGCGGCGCTGGCAACAGGAGGCGCAGTGGTCACCTCCCAGTATCTGGGCGCCAAACGGAAAGAGGACGCCAGAAAGTCAGCCAATCAGCTTTTATATACGGTAATCTTCTCCGGCCTGCTGCTTGGCATAATCGTTATACTGATAAGGAAACCCATGCTGAGGCTGTTTTTTGGGCGTATTGAGCCGGATGTTATGGAAAATGCGCTGATTTACCTGACCATATCCGCCCTTTCCTTTCCTTTTCTGGCAGTATACAATGCCTGTGCGGCGCTGTTTCGTTCCATGGGAAATTCTCAGGTGACACTGAAGGTCTCTATTCTGATCAACCTGATCAATGTGGCCGGCAATGCCATCTGTATTTTCGGTCTGCATATGGGAGCTGCCGGGGTGGCAATCCCTTCCCTGATCTCCAGGGCGGCAGGCAGCGTGATACTCTATTTCCTCTTAAAAAATCCTGCTCTGGATATCTGTTTTGTGAGAGAACCCTTTCACCTGGATTTGAGGATGGTGAAAAAAATCCTTTATATCGGAATCCCCAGCGGTGTGGAAAACGGGATTTTTCAGTTAGGACGTGTACTGGTAGTCAGCATCATTTCCGGCTTCGGGACAGTCCAGATTGCCGCCAACGGGGTAGCCAATAATTTAGACAGCGTGGGCGTCCTTATCGGAGGCGCCATCAATCTGGCCATGATCACAGTGATTGGCCAGTGCGTGGGAGCGGGAGATGAAGAGCAGATTCGCGTTTACACCAAAAAGCTGTTGCTGATCGCCTATATACCCACCATAATTTTAAACCTGGTTCTTTTCCTGAACCTGGGCTGGATTTTGGATTTATACGGATTAAGCCCGGAGACAACCAATCTGGCGCGGACGCTTATCTTCATTCACAATGGATGCGCCTGTCTGCTCTGGCCCCTGTCCTTTACCTTCCCCAATATGCTCAGGGCCTGCAATGATGTGCAGTATACCATGGTGGTATCCATTGCTTCCATGTTTATCTTTCGGATCGGATTCAGTTATCTCATCGGAGCCAGGCTCGGGTACGGGGCTGTCGGCGTATGGATCGCCATGGTTCTGGACTGGATCTGCCGGGTTATCTGCTTCCTTTTGAGATATAGAAGCGGGAAGTGGAGGAAACTGGCCGGGCTGGCGGATGCGGCTGTATAAAGAGCTCACTGCCATTCAGTTGTCTCTTCAAGCTGATGGCTGATATCCCTGCCCCCATACATGATTCGGGCAATGAAAACTGTACCTTCCGTTGCATTGACAGTGTAGAATATCAGATAATTCTTTACCGGAAGAAAACGGACACCCTGGCTACGCCAGGGCTCCTCCTTATACAAAGGGTTCCTTTCCGGCATAGATACAAGCGAGCGTACTCTTTCCATAATACTGTCCGTCATCTTACGGGCAGTATCCGGAACCAGAAGCGTATACGCAATGTATTTATAGATATCCTGTAAATCCTGCTGTGCCTTAAACGTGTAAACAATTTTCATCCGCCGTATAGTCTCCTCATTTCTGCTTCGACGTCATCAGCGGCAATGACACGGCCGGCGGCAATGTCATCCATACCCATTTGCATTTCAGCATCAAACTGTTCTTTCGTCAGGCCGCTGATCGCAACAGGCATTACGGCGGGCAGTTTCATTTCAAACGGCATACCGCGCTGAATGACCACTTGCTTAAGGAACATGCCAATGGCATTAGACATAGGGATTCCAAGCTGGTTAAGGATCTTCTCTGCCTGCTCTTTCGTATCGGGATCAACACGAGTATACACGTTTGCTGTTCTTGTCGCCGCTCTTGCCATAAATAGCACCTCACTCTCTCAAAAATTTCTGAGGTTAGTATACTATATTTGATTGCTAAAAGCAATCTGTTATTCCTTTATCACATCATAATCCCGCAGCACCTTTTCAATCACAGTTCCCTTCACCACATGAAGTATAGGCTTTTTCAGGGCGTTTAACGGGCCGGGCAGTTCGATCTCCAAAGGGGATTTTCCGTCCATGAGCTTCACACTGCTGGAGAGAAGTTCACGGATATCATAAACGCTTCCCCAAACCTCAGGCACGCCTCTGTCCACGCCAAGCAGGCCATAAACGGCTTCCATAGCGGTTCTGACCGAATATTCGGTGGTGAATACAGTATCTCTGGGCGTATCGGCAAACTGCCCTAAGAAAGCAAAGTTCACACAGCCGTCAGGGATGACGTCAGGGCGGTCTCCCTTTGTTCTGGGCATAAAGAAGGCCGTGATATATGGCATCATGGTAGGCACACAGATTGCGCTCTTCTCCGCCAGCTCCTCAATCTCGTCTGTGGGAACGCCAATGTGATAGAGCCATTCCTCGGTGATCTCCTTCCCGGTACATTCCCGCATGGGCTTTTTCACAAAATCGCCGGGAACATCCGTAAAGAGTCCGTATACCCAGACGCAGACCTTATCCTTATCCTGCTCCTTGAACTGTCCCTGCCTGTTGATGGTCCAGCTCATAAGCCAACTGGAATCCTGGCAGCTCACAATACCGCCGGTAACCACCTTGCCGCTCCTGGGATCGCGCTTACAGATTTCCGTGATATAAGGAAGGATTTTGTCATCCAGAGTGGTAACGGTTGCGGATTCCCAGTTGGTCTTTGTCACATCGGAGCAGAACTTCTCAGGATGACCGAAGGATGGATCCTGTCTGGCGATGTTCTTCCATAAAGTCCAGCAGCCGCTGGTCCGTACCTCCGCGTCCCCGTTGGGAGCGTGGTTCTGGTCTCCGTATACGGTACCCTCGGTGCAGCTTCCGTTGGTCACAAACACCAGATCATTTTCCGTAAGCATAATGCCTTTTTCCACGCCCTTAACCCGACACTCAATGGTACGGGCAACCTTTTTGCCATCCGCTATCTCAAAAATCACATTGGTCACTTCCGTATTAAACTGGAAGTCAACGCCTGCATCCTCCAGGTATTTCTGCATGGGAAGAATCAGGGACTCGTACTGATTATATTTGGTAAATTTCAGGGCGCTGAAATCCGGAAGCCCCGCAATATGATGAATAAACCTCTGGAAGTACAGCTTCATCTCCAATGCGCTGTGCCAGTTTTCAAAGGCAAACATGGTCCTCCAATAAAGCCAGAATGTGGAGTCAAAGACTTCCTCATCAAACACATCCTCTATGGTCTTGTCATAGAGATCCTCATCTTTGGTCATAAACAGTTTCATGATCTCCATGCAGCCCTTCTGGCTCAAATTAAATTTGCCGTCTGTGTGGGCGTCCTTCCCACGCTCCTTCGTCGCGCGGCACAGAGAGTAGTTGGGGTCTTCCTTGTTCAGCCAATAGTACTCATCCAACACTGATACTCCCGGTGTCTCCAGGGAAGGAATGCTGCGGAACAAATCCCACAGGCATTCGAAATGATTCTCCATTTCCCGTCCGCCCCTCATGACATAGCCTCTGGTGGCATCATAGATACCGTCGCATGCACCTCCGGCAATATCCATTGCCTCCAAAATATGGATGTGGGAGCCGGGCATCTGTCCGTCTCTTACCAGGAAGCACGCCGCCGCCAGAGATGCAAGGCCGCTTCCTACCAGGTAGGCGTTTTTCTCCTCCACTCCCTCCGGCTTTCTCGGCCTTGCAAATGCCTCGTAATTGCCATTTGTATAGTAGATTCCCTTACTGTTCTTTTCATATTTTCCGATTTCCGTGTTGCGGTACTCACGCCTTGCCGCCTCTGCTTTTTTCTTTGCTTCTCTGGCCGTTTCCGTTCCTGCCTTTTTGTAATTTTTTGCCGCAACGGCTGCTGCCCCCGCACCTGCCGCCAGAACTGCCATTCCAAGTCCAACGCTCTTTTTGTCTGCCATGTGTATTGCCACCTTTCTTTTAATATAAATAGTATTGCTGTTTGTTTATGAACATATCCTATTACTTTTAAAAAAAGGGTTCCACTTACAAAAAAGGGAAAATGATTAAATTTTTATCATTCTGTCCGTTTTGATCAAAGAAAACATATTAAGTTAATTTTTGTCAACTTTCTGTTACTATTTCCGCTCTCATTTATTTAGTGTACATGGTACACTTTTTTTATGCGCAGGGACGCGTAAGGAAGTTTGCTGCCAGGGCAGCACGCGCCCCGCGCGGCGAGTAAGGGAAGATGAATCTTCCCTACCCGATTAAAGATGTATGAAACGGATATATCTGCTGATGCAAACGCAGGTAACTATTCCGGCAAAATCGAATATTACATGCAAAACAAGCGGCGGCTAAACGCAGAAAGGTAATGATTATGGGACGATACGAAGAAAGACAAAAACGCACCGAATGGTTCCGCGAAGCCAGATTTGGCATGTTCATCCACTGGGGGCTGTACGCCATTCCTGCCCGCGGGGAATGGGTAAGGAGCCATGAAAAAATTTCCGTAGAGGACTATCAGCAATATTTTGAGGAATTTAATCCTGTCCGCTACAATCCCCGGGAATGGGCGAAGCTGGCAAAGGAAGCAGGGATGAAATACGCCGTGCTGACCACAAAGCATCATGACGGCTTCTGTCTGTTTGACTCTGCCTATACGGACTACAAGAGCACCAACACCAAATGCGGACGTGATCTGGTAAAGGAATATGTGGAGGCATTCCGGGCAGAGGGAATCAGGATCGGCTTCTATTACTCTCTGATTGACTGGCACCATCCTGATTTTCCTCATTACGGAGACAGACAGCATCCCATGAGGGATAATGAGGCCTACAAGGATGTTAAGCACAACTGGGATAATTACATCACCTACTTCCACAATCAGGTCAAAGAACTTTTGACCAATTACGGCAAGATCGATATCATGTGGTTTGACTTTTCCTATGATAATGAACGCTTAAAAGGCACGCAGTTTGAGCACATGAGCGGCGAAACCTGGCACTCCAGAGAGTTGATTGAAATGATGCGCCGGCTCCAGCCTGATATTATCATCGACAACCGCCTTGGCGGAGATGCCAGAAAAGAAGAGCCCGACCTCCATTCAGGAGATTTTGTTTCCCCGGAGTGCATGATGCCGGCGGAGGGCGAGACAGATGTGCTGGGAAGAGATGTACCCTGGGAATTATGTTTGACATTGAACGAGAACTGGGGTTATGCTAAAAATAAGCCTTGGGATTACAAAACCACGGAAAATGTAATCCACATGCTGGTGGAATGTGTCAGCAAGGGCGGTAATATGCTGATCAACGTAGGTTCCAATGCCAAGGGCGATATCCCCCGTGACAGTATCCGCATTCTCAAAGAAGTAGGGGAATGGATGCGCGTCAATTCCGACAGCATTTACGGCTGTGGAAAGAGTTCTCTGCCCAAGCCGGAATGGGGCAGATATACCCAGAATGGAAAGATGCTCTACGCCCATATTTACGACAGGCGCGTGGGAGGCTTCCGCTTAGAAGGTTTGGAGGGTAAGCTGAAAAAGGCCCGCCTTCTGGAGGACGGCTCAGAGCTTCCCTTATCCCGTCCCTGGAATGGTGAAAATTATCCCGATGACGCCTATGTGGATTTGGGCGTTGCAGGGCTTTACGACGAGAGGGATACCGTACTGGAGCTGGAACTGATTTAAAACAACGGGCGGCACGCTTCGCGAACTGCCCTTATGTTAAGAAAACTGCTCTTTGCAGGGCAGAGAGCAGCAAAGGGAATCCGAAATCTATGAAAACTGCAGAAGTGGATTTTTTCTCCAATCTTTATGTACACTACTATTACGGAAGCTATACCAGATGCGGCGAAAGCTGGAAAGAATACCATGTAAGCTGCCCTTTCAGCAAGCTCTATTACATCCGAAAGGGTGAGTGCGAACTGGTCATCGAAGGAAAATCCTTTCACGCAGTTCCCGGAATGCTCTTTTTGATTCCTGCCCACACCAGGCATTCCTACTATCATGTCAATGAGAACTATATTGAAAAATACTGGATGCACTTTGATTTAAAAACGGGAGATGACCAGGCTTTAAAGAGCCTGGGTCTCCCTTATTATGTCACTGTCCCAGAATCAGCTACTTTAGACGGACTGTTTCAGGAAATCATCTCTCTGTCAGGACAGATGGATCTGGCTGCCAGAATGCAGGAAAAAGCTGCTATCTTGAAGCTTGTCAGCACCTACATCCGCCTTGCGCAAAAAGAGGGCTATCATCCCCAGCCTGAGCGGCCTTCCTCCCCCGAGAGGGATATCCATCAGGTCATTGAGTATATGAACAGCCATTTGTCCTCCAAAATCACTGTTGCCGAGCTTGCCGGGCTTATGCATCTCCATCCCAATTATTTTATCAGACTGTTTAAAACCCATATGGGAGTACCGCCTTTAAATTACTGGACCAAACTTCGGGTGGAACGGGCCAAATCCTTACTGGAGAATACCTCTCTGCCCATCTCCGACGTCATGCAGCAGGTGGGCTTTGACGATATCAGCACCTTTTCCAGATTTTTTAAGCACTATACCGGATATAATCCCAGGCAGTTTCGGAAGACCTTCTGTGCACAGTAAATTTCAGCTTTGGCAGAAGTTCTCTTCATAAGCCCTCTTTATGTGAAATTATACAGGTAATTTTCAATGCTCCAATCCAATTACGGTGTGTATTTTATTACCGTAAATACCATGTACACTTTTCCTGACTTTAAATCCTTGTATTGATTCCCTTTCTAACTTTCTCAACATATCTATTTTTTCTTCATGTTCTTTTGCCTGATAAATTAATGGATAACAATTCTCTAAAATAAACAGTATATAGCTATATAATGATAACATATTTTGAGTTTTTGCTCTTGTATCTTTATGCTGATAATGCATATGCCATTGCGGATGATATTCGATATTTTTATCATTATACTCTCTTATATAATCCAATCTTATCGGAGTTCTCAAGCTGATTTGGTCTAACTCCAGCTTCTCTTTATCGGCAATATTGTCTATATATTCCATGACGTCAAGACCACTCAATCCTATTTCCTTTATAAACTGCATATTCAATGGACAGGGATTCCAATACAAATTAGAAGAAATCAGAAAATCCCTATCATCAAATTCATATACAAATCTTCCCAGGGAATAATCGATAAACAGGAATTCAAAGGATCTGCTCCTAAAAAAAGCTACATACTGTTTGCAATAATTAAAAAGCTTTTGAGATTTTAAACTTCTCTCATTAATATTTTGTTTAACCTCATTTTTATAAGTAATCTTTCTTTCTGTTTTTTCAGGCTCAATGCATTCCTTTAATAAAAAGGGCTCACAGGAAGATGAAATAATCTCGAACTGCCTGCTTATTTTATCTACGGGTATTTCTCGCATAAATGCTTTTTCCTTTTCTATTTTAGTAATTTTGCCAAATCTTTTAACTGTGGGATTTCATCAATTTCTACTTTTCCTGATTTAAGTAGTTTTATCAATTCTTCAGTGGTTTTTTCTACGCTCTTCGTCATTTTTTCAGTTTTAGCTGTATTTCCTCTATTTAGCAGATTCAGCTCCCTGATCTCTTTTTCAGTTGGGATTTTTATTTCCAGTGCATAATCATTTTCTTTACATTTCTTTATTTCCCGCTCAATTTGCTGCATCCCACTCCCTACACCTGTGATTCTAATCCATGCCCTTGAACGTGTTATTGCTGTAAAGAGAACATTACGCGCCTGGACAATTTCTGACTGTAAACATCCATACTCGGCATCCGCTAAATAAACCATAGGCTTTTCATTTCCCTTAGCCCTATAGATATGGGTACAGGTGATACAGCCTTGTTTAGAAAACGTATCTCTGTCTACATTAACTCCCGGCATAATGCTTTCGATGCCGATAAGCTTAAGAACTTGCATAAATAGAGTATAATGTTTTTTAGCGTCAAGCGCATTTGGAAAAATAACCAGTATATCATCCGGATCAAGTTCATCTTCTTCTATATTCTTTTTGATCTGTCTGGCAATCCATGTATATTCCTTATTCTTATCTTCAAATTGAGGATGTACTACAACTGCCTCTTCCGGTTTAAGTAATTGCTCGAAATATTGTGGTGTTGCCTTCCTCATCAGTTTAACCTGCGCACCGTATTCCAATTTACCGGAAACCACCTCATACCCTATTTGCTCCCAGACATTTAAATCCTCGAAAAATTGAACTAAAGGTTGTTTTTTTGTCTCTCTGTATACGCCAAAACCCAAAGCATGTGCCAGACTAAGGGCCCATTTAGTATTCCGGTAACATATCGGAAGTAAAATATCGGTCTTTGGCGAATCATCTTCATTTCCAATTTCTATCAGGCTATTCCCCTCTTCGTCTACGCCAAACATATCTCCCAGCGAAGGCATTGTGCTTTGATTCAAATTCTGTAATTCATCATACGCATATACCAGCCTTCTTTTATCTGTATCTTTAAACAATCTGTAGGCAATTCTAAAAAAATATGGCGGCAGATCCTGCGCCTCATCTATAAGTATGTGATCAAACATCTTGATATTATCGACAGATTTTATCTCCATTTTCGTAAATAGATCTTTACATATCCCCTCAAACGCCCTTTCACGTCCATAGCGCATCACAGCCTCATTATAAGTGTAAATTGTTTCCTGCAATTTCCTGACCACTTCTGAATATAGCCCAGGCTCTCTGTCAGTTCCCCATGCATGCAATAAGTGTACTTTCTCAAAGTCAACCTGCACTCCGCCGCTATACTGCATATAGAATTCAGAAATGAGTTTTTTATATTGTTCATATAATGACCTTGAATAAAAAGTAACTGCAATGTCATCCTGAGGGTTGAGAAAATGCAGATAGGCTGCTTTTAAGGCCAAAACAACTGTTTTTCCGGAACCGGCAAGACCTCTTATGCGTTGCGGCATATCCGGAACCTCATAAGCTGCCGCTTTCTGCCATTCATCCATATTGGCAATCTGCTTTTCAATTTCTTTTATCTTAGCGCCCAATGAATCCTGTTTCTGGACATTCTTTCTAAGCTTTTTGGGTTTCGCTGAGACAATTTTATCCAGAGACTCATTTAGAGGCTCGAAATACCTATCCTCAAAATCCTCGATATTTTCATAAAACTCTATAAATGAATGCTCATCTATGAAATCCTCCATATCACTTGTTTTCGCAATACAGTATGTCACATTGTGGATTTCAACTGCTAATTGCCTTCTATTTCTTAACCCCTGATTTTTTTCCAAAAGTCCTCGAAGCAAAATGTATATTCGATCCATTTGGTCTAAATCAGACGCTTCATTTCCTGTACCAAAATTTATAGCCAGAATTCCCTTTTCTTTCGTCACCATCAGCGCATCAACTATTATTCTCTCATTATCCAACTCCGATAATGCAAAACCAAAATATGCTGTACCGGTATATCGGTCTTTTATTTTCAAAATATTATTTTTCAGTGAATTTGCCGCAAATATATTTTTCTGTCCACCATTTACAAAATTAATCACACCTTTTCTCCTTTTTCTTCTATCTCTTTTTCATTCCTTTTATAAACTTCTTCAATCAGCTTTTCATATTTTATCTGATACTCAATAAGTCTCGGTAAATAATCAGGTGGTGTTCTGCGTCCTGCCTCCCACTCTTCGATTGTCCTTACAGGAATTCCAAAATGTTCTGAAAATTCCCTCCTATTCATTCCTGTTTCATCTCTTAATTTTCTAATTCTATTCTCTTCCATGCTTCCTCCACTCATTGCGTGGTTTTATGATATCATATACAGATTGGTTTTTCAATACCAAAAACAATATCTGTTTATATAACGATCCATCATCCTTTCTCTGCCTGCTCAAAATTATTGATGGAATTAGCAATATTCCCATGGAGGGTAATGCTCATCCGCCGGACAATCTCTTCATAATCATTTTTCATTCCCCGGTCAATCCAGTCCAGCATGATACCCACAAAGCCGAATTTATAAAATTCAGCGATGAACCCCTTATCTTCTCTTGTCAGGGTGCTTCCCGCACACTTCTCCTCCACCACCCCTGCCAGGAGATCAAAGGTAAGCTTATACAGAAAATTTTCAACCTTTTCCCTGCCCACACCGCGGTACACATTGAGTATAAAGGGCTTATTTTCCATCACTGCCTCAAAAATCTGCAACATTCCCTCCTGCCAGGTATCATAGGTCTTTTTTCCCTGCAAGGCTTTTTTTCCATCCTCCAAACACACCCACTCTGCCAGATCATAAATATCCTTAAAATGGTAATAAAAAGACATCCGGCTGATTCCGCAGTCTGCGGTCAGGTCGGCTATGGTGATCTTATCAATGGACTTATGTAACAGAAGATTCTTAAGAGACGCCTCCAGCGCCAGTTTGGTTGTGTTGGACATTGCCTTTACCTCCCCAGTACCCTGACTAATAACAACGGCTGTCACGCTTTGTGAGCCATCCTTATGTTAAAAAAGTGTAAAGTCCTTTGATAATGAAAGACTTTACACCTTTGCCTGCCAGTTATACACTTATTTAAGTTTTCATTCCTTGATTCTGTCAATTTCTGTAAGGTTTACACCTGAAACATTTAATAATGCTTTCAGTGTTAAATATTCCTCTTTCAGATCTGCATATGTTTCAACTGCATTTTCCTTTTTTGCTAATAACATACGCCTTTGGACTTTTGCAAAGTCATCAAGTGCGGCTTTTGTCACTTCAATACCTGATAGCATATGATCACCTGCTTTCTATTATGGCTCGTAGATTTTCATTGCTACGTTCTTAGTATATCACAGCCAGATTGCAAAGTCTATTCAATCACTCCTGAAAAATCATTCTTTCCAACTCCTTCGCCATACACAACGATTCCGGCATATCCACATACGGCCCATAATTGGGAATTACGGTAAAACCCAGCTTTTTATATACAGCACAGGATTCAACCAATAGCTCTCCTGTTTCAAGAATCATTCTTTTATATCCCAATTCCACAGCCCATTCCATTAACAGAGCTTCTTTTATTTCATCTAACCGGTTATATTTTTTGTATTTATCTCTTTTGATTTTCTTCCCGACACGCCTGTCCAAATCCATGTCAAGAAGCCTGCAGTTTTCTATAAAATCCTTATCTTTACCGTCCGTTCTGTTAAAGTCCATTGAATATGCCTCCATACTCAGCCATTCTTTCAGATTGCCTTTGCTCAGCATCAAGCTTTTGGTAGCAGTTTGCAGGGCTGTCCCAATTGTGAGAGTATTCCGTTGATTTTTACCAGTAATTGCTCATCCATACCTTCCCATTTAAGGAGTTCTGCTCCGCTGAATCGCTGCAACTGGGCTATAAACCTGATTCCATGCTGCGCAAATGTTTGTTTTACCCGTTCGGGAAGTTGATCGGTCAGGATTTCAGCCGGCGTAAGCTGAACCGGTTCTTTGCAGGGAAACCCCTTTTCAAATTCAGCCATTTCCTCCGGATCAACCTCATAGACTTCGTCTTCGATATATCGGCCTGAAATACCATCCAAAGCGCCATCGCAGAGTTCCATCGCCATCAATGCGTCCCGGCTGCTCCCGTCAGCGGACACGATACCATACCGGCTCGCTCTCCTGAACCCAAATCTCGGATAATAATCGGGATGTCCGTAAAAAATGATCGCACGATACCCCAGTCTTGTTGCCTCGGCAATGGAGTGACGCATCAGAGCCGAACCCACTCCCATCCTTTTATAGTCCGGATGGACACTGAGCGGACCGAAATTCAAAACTTCTATTTCCCGACCATCCGGCGTCACCACTTTCGCCAGACTGTAAATGACGTGACCTGCAATTTTACCTTGCACTTCTGCAACAAAATCGAGCTCCGGCACAAAAGAAGGCAGATCTCTTAATTTGTATACCAGCAGATGCTCCCCATCGCAAGTGGGATGATCCATACTTCCCCAAAAAGCTTCCCGCGTCAGTTCCTCTACAATGCGATAATCTGCAGGCGCTTCCTTCCTGATACTGATATTCACCACTTACCACCTCCGTACTATTTCCGATTTCTTTTTCCTGTTAATCTTTACGATTTGTTATCTGCCGTAGATTTTTGTATGCCATAGCATATGTTATAGCATAGGAGGCGGCAAAATGCAATCACTATTGATTCCAGAAAAATCTAAGCCCATTATATGTGTATTCATCCGAAGCCGTCCCATCATGGACATACTCCTCACGCTCGCGAAATGCCAGATTTCCCTCCTGCTCATTGTTTCCAAATACAAAAGTGCCGTCCACAACACTTCCCATGGCCATCACCTGCTGCTTAAATGCCGAACAGGCAAAGTCTGCGGTGCCGGAAAGTGCAAAGATAAAGAAATCCTCTCCCGAATGCCCGGAAGTGCGCACGATATCTGCCATATATTCCCCGTCCGTGGTAAGGCTCCCGCTCATGGGCAGAAAGTATCGGAAGTAGTCAAGGCAGTATTCAAAGGTACGCCAGGTATTTACCGAGCCCATGGAAAACCCGCCGAATCCCCTGTGATCCCGGGATGCGGCAAGCCCCTCTGGTTCAACGCTTTGCGCATAAGTGCTGTACTTTGCTGATACTTCATTTCTGTTTACTTTTTTATCGTATAAAAATAGAGGCTTCCGGGGAAGTCTCCTTTTGTTTATCAGTTGATACCTAAGAGTTATATCCAATCAGCAAATTTATCTTAAAATTTTATCAAAAATGCCCATTGAAATCCCCCATCCACTTTGTTATACTAAAAACACAGCGTGTGGCTAAGTCGCGTAAATCCAGTTGATGAAAGCCACGCGCTTATTTTATTGCAAACAAAACAAATCCACCGAAAAGTGTGTAGCCAAAAGTGTAAATCCAGCCTTTGTCCATGCGCTTTTTTGATGGAAAAATGAGGAGGTTTTTATGAACGAAACAAACAATCCAACCTTCCTTTTGGAGGAGAAGCTTGGCGCTCTCATGAGAAAATATGCCATTCCATGCATCATATCCCTTCTGGTCGCTGCCCTTTACAACATCGTAGATCAGATTTTTATTGCAAATGCGGAGTATCTGGGCTCTTACGGAAATGCTGCCAACACAGTGGTTTTTCCCTTAACCGTAGTAGCTCTGGCCATCGCCGTCATGATCGGGGACGGATGCTGCGCCTTTGTAAGCCTTTGTCTCGGCGCGCAAAATAAGAAGGATGCCCACAAAAGTATTGGAAATGCCATTATTTTATGCATTGCCGCCAGCCTGATTCTGACTCTGATCTATTTTGTTTTCCAGAACCAGATTCTCACTGCCTTTGGCGGGCGGGTGAATGAAGAGACATTTTTTCATTCCAAAGAGTATTTTATCTACATCACGGCAGGCATTCCCTTTTACATGTTCGGGCAGGCCATGAATCCGGTTATCCGTTCCGATGGGAGCCCGAAGTTTGCCATGCTTGCAACCCTTGGAGGAGCTTTCTTAAATATTATCCTTGACCCTGTCTTTATCTTTGTGTTTCAGTGGGGGATGATGGGCGCCGCGGTGGCAACTGTGGCAGGTCAGATTTTGACCGCCGCGCTTTCTGTCTGGTATCTCTGCCACTTAAAAGCTGTAAAACTGGAAAAGGACAGCTTCCATTTAAGCAAAGATATTATCGGAAAATTTATTCCCCTTGGCGTCTGCAGCTTTTTATCGCAGATTTCTCTGGTTGCCGCCATGGCTGCCATCAACAATATGATCCGCAAATACGGAAGTCTTGACCCTATATTCGGACAGGAGCAGTACGCACAGATTCCCATGGCTGTGGTGGGAATTGTCATGAAGTTTTTCCAGATCGTCATATCCATTGTGGTTGGTATGGCCGCCGGATGTATTCCCATTGTGGGCTACAACATCGGGGCCGGACGCAAAGATCGGGCGGCGCAGCTTTTCACACGGCTTTTGATATCGGAAGCTCTTGTAGGTGTCGTTGCTCTGCTGATTGCGGAATTTTTGCCCGGACAATTAATTCAAATCTTCGGCGCAGCCAATGAAAGCAGCTACTACACGGAGTTTGCCCTGAAAGCTTTCCGTATTTACCTGTGTATGCTTCCCCTTGCCTGCATCAACAAGGCAGCATTTATTTACCTGCAGTCCCTGGGAAAGGCACTGCTCTCCACTCTTCTCTCCATGATCAGGGAAGTAGTGTTCGGTGTGGGTTTTGCGCTGCTTTTGCCGGTTTTCTTTGATCTGGACGGCGTTCTGTATTCCATGCCGGTATCGGATGTTCTGACCTTTGTGATCTCCTGCATTGCCATTGTGTTTACCTATCGGTCACTGGCCGCACCTCACAAAAAATAGATTGCTTCATAAGCTTTTTTCAGGTAGCAATCCCCGCATACTGAGTCATGTAGAGATCGTAATACTTTCCTTTCTGTGAAAGCAGGGTATCATGATCTCCGCTTTCCACGATTCTTCCCTGATCCATAACCACAATGATATCCGCATCGCGGATGGTGGAAAGGCGGTGCGCGATCACGATGCTGGTACGGCTTTGCATGACAAGATGCATGGCATCCTGAATGGCCTTTTCCGTGCGGGTGTCCACATTGGAGGTGGCTTCATCCAGAATCAGAATCTGAGGATCAGCCACAAAGGCACGGGCAATGGCAAGGAGCTGACGCTGTCCCTGGCTGATCGCCTCCCCGGCCCCGGTCAGTACCGTATCGCACCCCTGCGGCAGGAGCTCTAACATTTCCTTACAGCGGCTCTGCTCCACTGCCCTTTCAATTTCTTCCGGCCCTGCATCGGCATTTGCGTATTTCAGGTTGTTCAAAACGGTATCCGAAAACAAAACCGTATCCTGCAAAACGATAGCCACATCCTTTCTCAGGCTGTCCCTTGAAATATTCCTTAAATTCTGCTGATTAATAAAAATATCCCCGCTGTCAATGTCATAAAATCTCATAAGCAGGTTTACCACTGTGGTTTTTCCGCTTCCCGTGGCTCCCACCAGAGCCACCTTTTTTCCGGACGGGACAGTCAGCGTAAAATCATGCAGAATGGTTCTGCCCGGCTCGTAGGAAAACTTAACATTTTTAAAGGTAACAGTGGCTTTTTTTGTCTCTGCAAGGGGCTCCCCGGACTTATCCTCATTTTCTTCATCAAGCACCATAAACACACGTTCCGCCCCGGCAATCGCGGTCTGAAGCTGTCCGTAAACCTGGGCGATCTCGTTGATGGGACGGCTGAATTGCCTGGCATAAACAATAAATGCGGAGATTACGCCCACGGAGATCAGGCCGTTCACCGAAAAATATCCTCCGAAAGCTGCAATAATCACAAAACCGATATTGCCAATACAGTTCATGATCGGTCCCATGACTCCGCTGAAAATGTCGGTTCTGATTCCGGCCTTCGTCAGGGAGTCAGCGGTCCGGCAGAATTCTTCCGTGGTAACCTCCTGATGATTATAGGCAACCACTGTCCGGTAGCCGGAAATCATTTCCTCCACCGTGCCGTTGAGCTGTCCCAGCAGTCTCTGACGCCTGCGGGAGAACCTGCGCACTTTCCCTGAAAGAATTTTCGTGGCAATCACGGTCAAAATCACCGTGGCAAAGCTGAGCAATGCCAGCTGCCAGCAGTACCAGAGCATGACCGTCACCGTACCGATGATCGTCAGGACACCCGAAAACAGGGACGGCAGCGATTGGGATACGGTTGTGGATATGTTTTCAATGTCATTGGTCATCCGGCTCATCACATCGCCGTGGGAATGGGTGTCCAGATAGCGGACAGGCAGATCCATAAGCTTGTCAAAAAGCTCCTCCCTCATCCGGCTCACAATGCGCTGGCTCAGTCTGGCGCTGATCAACCCCTGCATAAGCTGTCCTCCGCTGTAGAGCAGATAAATAATTGTCATTAGAATCAATGTTGCCGCCAGATTCCCCGTTCTGCTCTTTGCAATGATATCGATGGCTTTGCTCTGCAGACTCGGCGCATAGACACCGCACAGCGTTCCCAGAATAACCGCTGAGAGCATACCCAGAACCATGTTTTTTTCTTTTGCAAAATATACTCCTATCCGTTTCAGCACTGCTCCCATATTTTCGGCATGCTCCACCTCGGCAAATCTCTGCCCGCGGCTGACCATGCCCGGAATATTCTGCTCAATGCCTTTTTCCTCTCTTTTTTCCTGCATATCAAATCCACACCCCTTCCTCAGCCTGCCAGCATGTCTTCTCCGCTCTGCGAGCGGCAGATATCCTGATAAATCCGGCAGGTTTTCCAAAGCTCCTCATGGGTTCCCACTGCGGCGATTTTGCCGCCATCCATCACAACGATTCTGTCGGCTCCGCGCACCGAAGCGATACGCTGGGCAACGATAATCTTTGTGCTTTCCGGCCGGGTTTTTCGCAGGGCTGCATACAGGTCGGCCTCTGTCTTTAAATCCAGCGCGCTGGTAGAATCGTCAAAGATCAGGACTTCCGCTGATTTCAGGACTGCTCTGGCAATGGAAATCCTTTGCTTCTGGCCGCCGGAGAGACTCATTCCCCGCTCCGCAACAGGCGTGTCATACCCCGCCGCCGAGGAAGTAATAAAGCTCTGTGCCTGTGCCACCTCTGCCGCTTCCCTGATGGCGCCCTCTGTTGCTCCTAACATTCCCCAGGAAATATTTTCCCCGATAGAGACGCTGAAAAGCTCACTCTTCTGCAGGGTGACGGCAATCCTTTCCCTTAAATCTTTTTGCCTGTATCTCCTCACGTCCACACCATCAACCAGAACGGAACCGGAGGTTACGTCATAAAAGCGGGGAATCAGGTTGACCAGGGTGGTCTTACCACACCCGGTTGCCCCCATAACAGCAATTGTTTCTCCCTGATTGATCTTCAAATTAATATGCTCGAGAACTGTCTGCCCGCTGCCGGGATAGGAAAAGGAAACATCCTTAAATTCAATCACACCGCGCAGGCCCGTTGCCGCATCATCACTTCCGTCCTTTATCTGCGGCTCGCTCTCAAGCACCTCCTTTACACGTTTCCAGGATGCATATCCTCTTGAAATATTCTGGAAAAGCATCACCAGCATCAGCACACCGTTGAGAAGCTGGGTCGTATAGGTGATTGCCGCCATAATGACCCCCGGCGTGGTAGCGCCGCTGCTCACATCGAAGGAGCCCACAAGCAAAATCACAGCCACTACAAGATACATGATCGCATTGACCACCGGATTCATAAACGCAAAGATGACCAGCACCTGAAGCTGGGTTTTGATCAGTTCATCATTGGCCTTACCAAAACGGAGCTTTTCATAAACTTCACGCACACAGGCCTTTATGATACGGATGCCGGAAATATCCTCCTGCATAATGGCATTGACTCTGTCAAGCTGCCCCTGCAGCTTCATAAACATGGGATTTGCCTTCCGCAGGCAAAATACCATGCAGCCAACGATAAAGGGAAAGGCACACAGCACAATCAGTCCGAAGGTTCTGTTTAACCGAAACATAAAAAACATACTTCCAAAGGTTAAAAGAGTGGTGCGGATCATCCCCCGCACAAACTGTGATACAAAGTTTTGCACCTGTGTGATATCGTTAGTCACCCTTGTCACCATGGAGCCGGTACCAAAGCTGTCCAGTTGGGGAAAGGAAAAGGTCATGATCCTGCGAAAGCAGTCCTTTCGGATCTCATTACCGATATTTTGTCCCGACATATGCACAAAGACATTGTTCATGGAACCGCAAAAGCCTCCAAACAGGACAAGAAGAATCATCTGTCCCCCCAGACGCCAGACAAGCGAAAGATTCCCCACGCCGCCATTGTCCAGTCCCAATACCCCATTGTCCACGATCTTACTCATCAGTCCCGGCTGAATCAGATCCATCATCACCTCGCCGATCATAAACAATGCGGCGAGGACTGCATAAAACAGATAGCTTCTGATATATTTCCACATGAGTTTCACCGTCCTTCGCTTCTGTGTTCTTCATTTTCATGATGATGGTACCCGCCGTGTTCTCCGTGCCTGTGGCCGTCACCGTGTCTGCCATGCGGATGGCAGTCCAGATTCCGGTAGCGCTCCCTCCAGTCATTGTTCACCTTTTCCAGCAATGAAAGCAGTGTATTTTTTTCTTCCTCCGTCAGGACAGAAAGCATCTCCTCATGGCGTGTCTGACGCTGTCTGAGCGCTTCCTGAGCCATGCTTTTTCCCTGATCTGTCAGCGCTATATCGGTGGTACGGCGGTCTGCAGAGCTTTCCGTGCGGGTAATGAGGCCTCCCTTTTCCAGCTTGGCAAGCACCTCACTGGCTGAGCCGGGCTGAATGCCAAGACGCTCTGTCAGTCTTCTCTGGGTAATCGTCCCAGCCTCTAAAAGCATGATCAGGATTCGCCTCTGACTCCCCCTTCCTTCACTCAATGCACGCATGGTATGGCTGATATCCCGAAAGTTGATGATCATCTTATCATTTTGATCTGCCGCCTCGTAATGAGTTCTGCGGTCTGTTTCCCGCTGATCAGTTTCGTATAAATCTTTTTCTACTCTTTTTTCCATAATTGTTTCTCCTTTCTTTGTCAAGGTACCTTTATATATTATTCCTTTATCAGTCATTTGTCAAGGTACCTTTATATCTTTTTAAAGAAAGTAAAGAATTTAAATAGAAAAGCCCCAAATCCATAAGCTATGGATTCAGGGCCTTTCGGGATTTCTCCTGCTTCTCTCTCCCTCTACTCTATGAAAAGCTTGCCACCGCTCCCTTTTTCTTCAAATACTCAAAAATTGTCTCTGCGCTTGCCTGCTCTCCGATGGAGCTGTCAATGCATAACTCATAATTATCGCAGGAAGCCCACTGCGAGCCGGTGATGGACAAATAATAGTTGGCACGGGCCGCATCCGAATGCGCAATATTTTTCCTGGCTTCCTCCTGGGTATCGCCATACATCTCCATGACTTTTTTAACCCGGTAATCCTTCGGTGCACGGATAAAAACGCGGACAACATTCTGATACTCCCGGAGCACATGATCCGCAGCCCGTCCAACGATCACACAGGAGCCGCTGTCCGCAATTCTCTTGATGATCTTATCCTGTGCCACAATCGCCTGCTGTGCAATCTTGGTGCTCAGATACAGCTCCTTCAATCGTTCCGGAGAATTTTTGTTAAGGTCAGAAATAAACTCTGCCGCCAGCCCGCTTTCTTCGGCTGCCATTGCCGTTACTTCCTTATAATAGCAGGGAACCTGCAGCATCTGCGCAAGCGCCTGACCGATACGCTTTCCCGCAGAACCATGCTCCCGGGAAATGGTGACGATAACTCCCTCTCTGGAGGGCTGAATATGCCCCTCCATGGCTGGCTGCACATGTCCTTCCTCCCCCTGCAGTTCTTTCCACAGACGAAACATAACCACCGCTGTGATTGCCATGGCAAATACATCCGCAATGGGAGCCGCCCAGAAAATACCGGTCACGCCGGCAAATACCGGCATGGCAATGGAGAAAATAATCAAAAGCAGATCCCGCAGGATGGCAAGAGGAGCCGCCGCCTGCGCCCGTCCTATGGACTGTAAAAAGATGGCACAAACCTTCTGCACACAGGTAAACAGAATTAAGAGTAAATAAATCCGCAGGCAGCGAACCGCAAACTCCATGTACAGCTCTCCGTCCGAACCAAACAGCCGGATAAATGCTCCGGGGAATCCCTCAAATAGAAGCATACATACAATTCCCACGACGGACGTCCATTTCAGAACCGCTTTTAAAAGCTCCCGCACACGGTCAAATTTTTGTGCTCCATAATTATAGCCCACGATGGGCTGCGCCCCTGCGGCAATACCGATGGCAATGTTAAGCACAATCTGAAACAGCTTCATGATAACCACAAAAGCTGCCAGCGGGATGTCTGCACCATAAGCGGAAGCAGCCCCGTACTTTACCAGCAGGATATTGTTTACCACTGTAATGACCACAATAGAAAGCTGTGTCAGAAGGCTGGAGGTTCCAAGCGCCATAATCTGTTTGAGCTGCCTGAAATCTACTCTGAAGCTGCCCGCCTGCAGCCGGAAGGTTTTGCTTCTTGTCAGATAAAAGGCGCAGAGCAGAAAGCTGACAAACTGTCCCAGAATGGTTGCGTAGGCAGCTCCCTTGATTCCCATATCCAGCACAAAGATCGCTACCGGATCACCAACGATATTGATCAGGGCTCCCACAATCATGGCGCCCATTGCGTAGCGGGGACTTCCATCCGCACGGATGATGGAGGCCAGGGTGTTCTGTGTCATGGCCAGAGGCATCATAATGTAAATGATGAAGCCATAGTCATGAGCCAGCGAGATTGTCGCATCTGTGGCGCCAATCAGACGCAGAAGCCCGTCTCCCCAGAGATAACTGATCAGGATGATCACCACCCCTGAAAGGAAAGAAAACAGAATGCTGTTTCCAATTCCCCTGTGAACGGTCTTTGTCTCATTTTTGCCCAAAGCCACACTTAAATATGCCGCCGCACCGTCTCCAAAAAACAGGGACATTCCCCATCCAATGACGGTAATTGGGAAAATAACGCCTGTTGCCGCATTTCCCAGATAATCTACGCCGTTCCCCACAAAAATCTGATCCACAATATTGTAAAGACATGAAATGATCAGTGATGCAATGCAGGGAATGCAGAATTTGGCAAGAAGCTTTCCGATCTTCTCGCTTCCTAAATAAGTGCTTGTTTCCATAATAGTTCTCCTCCTTGTTTCTCTCAGACTAAACACCGCTAAGCGGTGCATGGATATTTAAGGACACAAAAAAGACACACGTGATACCCGGTTCCGTAATCAGATTTACGTGCCAAGCACTACATGTGTCGTACAAGTGTTCCCGTCTATTTAAATTCCTTGCATATTCTAACTACTGGTGAGTAAAAAGTTTTCTGTAAAAAAATAACCCTTTCGTATGGATTTATGGTATCTTTAAGTTGCTACACTAAAGAAAGATACAAACCGCCAAAAGGATTATTTCATGTATGAGTGTACCATACTTTTCGGTGGTTTACCATACGGTCATGCTAAATTTTATTGATAATGTCCTGTGCCATTTTGAATCCTGTTTTTCCCGGAAGGCTTCCTTCCGTTGGTTCGTTGCCATTACCATTGGCTTGATGCTGCGTTCCGATAAACTCGGTGTGACCTCTGTCATCCGTGACCTTGCACTCAGCCCACACTGTTATGGCTCCATGATACATTTTTTCCGGGCATCCTCCTGGTCTCTGGATACCATTCGGGAACGCTGGTTTTCTGCCGTAAAGAAGTTTTCTCCCCTTTATAAGGAAGGGAACTTCTTCGTCCTTGTCGGGGACGGTGTGAAGCAGTCCAAGGAAGGACGGCGCATGCCGGGGGTAAAGAAGCTGTTCCAGGAGTCCGAAAACTCCGCCAAACCGGAATACATCCATGGCCATATGTTCGGCGGCCTCGGCATCCTGGCCGGGAGCGTCCGCAGCTGGGCCTGCATTCCCTTAAGTATCCGCCTTCATGACGGGCTCCAGGCTGCCAGGGAGTGGAAAGGTGCATCGGTTTCTGCCTCCTCCCATGTGGTGCAGATGGTGGAGGACGCCTATCATGCCGCAAAGACATTCGGGGACTGCCTCCTGCTGCTGGACAGGTATTTCCTTACGGTGCCGGCCCTTGAGACGCTGGCCGCACTTAACCGCAGCGGGGCAGTCCGCATGGAGATCGTCACCAAGGCAAAGCAGTCCTGCACGGCTTTTGAAAAGCCGGGTTCCAGAAAACCGGGAAGGGGACGTCCCCCCAAAAAGGGAAGCGCTGTTCATCTGAAAGAACTGTTTGTCTCCCGCAGAAGCCTGTTCCTGGAAACACAGATGGAACTTTATGGGAAAAAGGAGACCATACGCTATTACAGCATTGATCTGCTCTGGGGCCAGAAGCTGTACCAGGAACTGCGTTTTGTACTGGTAGAGATGGGCGGCATTCAGAGCATCCTTGCAAGCACCAGTCTGGAACTGGATCCGCTGTCAATTATTCGGCTTTACGGCTATCGTTTCCGGATCGAATGCACATTCCGTGAACTAAAGCAGCAGATTGGCGCATTCTGCTACCATTTCTGGTCAAAGCATATGCCGAAGCTGAACTACTATCATAAAAGAGGCGAAGCGGGTTCATTGGAGCAGGTGGCCGATGAAAAAGGACGAAATAACATCCTAAAGGCGGTACGTGCCACCGAGATGCATATGGCCCTGTCCTGCGTGGCGATAGGGATACTCCAAAGCCTTTCAATCCATTTCGCAGGAGAATTGGAGAGCAGCCATCTCCGATACCAGAGGACACCCGCAAGAGGAAGGGTATCGGAAGCGGCACTTATGCAGTATTTACGGAAATATTTTTTC
>ERZ808046.282-NODE-282-length-58527-cov-6.876373_pt1 | contig 58527 bp, 49 predicted proteins | sample MGYA00380196_ERZ808046 | MGnify/ENA primary metagenome ERZ808046 (study PRJEB31490, sample SAMN06133421) | mouse gut metagenome | isolation source: Z6_2 | host: mice | place: China: Chengdu | collected 2015-05 ... | reverse complement strand
AATTTGTATAACTTCCATAACCCTCGTAAAAATGCCGTATTTATTATTTTCTATTATTCTTCATGAAACAACCCTGTTCCAGGTTTCAAGGGCGCCTGCTACTGCAAAATCTCCTGCAGTACCTTCTTCATCATCGAGATGTCGATCGGTTTCGCGATATGCCCGTTCATTCCTGCTTCCAGAGCTTCTTTCTTATCTTCATCAAAGGCATTGGCTGTCATGGCAATAATCGGTATATTAGCAATCTCAGGATTTTCCAGCGCTCTGATCTGCCGCGTGGCTTCATAACCGTTCATCACCGGCATCTGGACATCCATCAGAATCAAATCATACTCTCCGGCTTCCGCACGCTTCATCAGTTCCACTGCCTCCACGCCATCGCCGGCAACATCCAGGACAAAACCGGATTCCTGCAGGATCGCCACCGCAATCTCCTGATTCAGCTCATTATCCTCTACCAGCAGGATCTTCTTTCCCGCAAAGGAAACGGTCTCTTCTGCCGGATTGTCCTCCGCATTCTGCATCACAAAGGGCTCTTCCAGAATCTTTTTGAGCTCCGACAGAAAAACCGGCTTCTCGCAAAACGCCGTGACGCCCGCTTCCTTCGCCTCCTGCTCGATGTTCGCCCAGTCATGGGCCGTCAGGATGATAATCGGCTTCTCCACACCGATGATCCTGCGGATCCGTCTCACCACTTCCACGCCGTTCATATCCGGCATGAGCCAGTCTATAATGTACACCGCGTATTCATCGCCCTGTTCTGTGGCAAGCTGGACGCGCAGCACCGCCTCCTTGCCGGAGGTCGTCCAGTCCGGCCGCATACCGATCACGGTAAGCATCTTGGTCACGCTGGAACAGGTGTTGAAATCGTCATCCGCCACGAGCACCCTGAGCCCGTGCAGTTCAGGGATGACCTCCTGCCGTACCGGATCGGCACATGTTCTGAACCGTAAAGATACCGTAAAGGTAGTGCCTTTACCCTCCTCACTCTCAACGGTGATCGTCCCATTCATCATATCTACAATATTCTTGGTAATGACCATTCCCAGACCGGTTCCCTGTATACCGCTGACCGTGCTCGTCCTCTCCCGCTCAAAGGGTTCAAAAACATGCTCTAAGAACTCCTTACTCATACCGATACCGGTATCCCTGACCTGAAAATCATAGGATGCCCATCCCTCAGGCGCATTTCCTTTCTGTACGATACGAACGCCCACAAGACCGCCGGGGTTGGTGAATTTCATCGCATTGCTCAGCAGATTCAGAAGCACCTGATTCAATCTGAGCTTATCACACAGCACATGCTCGTTTACCACATCCGCCGTATCAATATAGAATTCAAGCTGCTTCGCCGTCACATCGGCCTGCACAATCGTCTTTAAGTCATGCATGATCTCCGGCAGCGACGTTTCCTTTTCCTCGATCTTCACCTTACCGCTCTCAATACGGCTCATATCCAGAACGTCATTGATCAGACTGAGCAGATGTTTGCTGGATGTGGTAATCTTCGCCAGATAATCCTGTACTTTTGCTGTATCCCCAATATGCGCCGCCGCAAGAGAAGTAAATCCGATGATCGCGTTCATAGGCGTCCTGATATCATGGGACATATTGTTGAGGAATGTCGTCTTTGCACGGTTGGCATGCTGTGCCGCCGCAAGTGCATTCTCCAGATCGATCTTCTGCGCTGCGAGCTGCTCTTCCATTTTCTTCTCGTCATCAATATCCACAAAGAGCCCGGAGAAAGTAATCGGAGATCCATCCTCACGTCTCGACAGCCTGCCGGCAGCATGAAACCAGCGCAGGCCCGCATGACCTGTATACAGGCGATACTCCACATCGTAGGTCTTTTCACCGGCGAAATCCCTGACCGTATCCCAATATTCCTTAACTATCCTCTCTTTATCTTCCTCATACAGCAGCTCCGTCCACGATTCGATCCTGTTCGGAAACGCTTCCTCGCTTTCGTATCCTACCATTCTGCGGAACACATCTGACCATGTACAGGATATGATTTCCGCCTGTTCATTGAAATCCATGCTCCAAAAACCGGAATTCATGGCGGAATGAATATTATCCATGGACATTTTTTCCTTCTCAATCTGGGCATAAGCCGCACGGATTCTGTCTCCATCCGCTTTTTCCTGCTCCAGAACAAGATTGGCATTTTCCCGCAGCTGCAATACAAACACAAAAAACACCGCGAGCATTGCTACTATTGTAATAACAATCTGGATAATGCCGCGGCGCAGCATACCGGAACTGATGGAATTAATCTGTTCGGTAATGACATTATTTCTGATGGAAACTGTCATCATCCAATCCGTCCCCTCCACCGGGATATAACACAGATTTTCCTGCGCGCCCATATAGCTGAAAGAGATCTGTCCCGGCCTGCCGTTTGCAAAATCACTTTGCAGCTGTTCGTAACTGAAGCCGTTATAAATATCTGCCTTCCTCAGTTCAAGGAGAAAGTTCGCTCCGGCTTTCAGATTTCCGAAATCATTGTTCGTCAGATCCTCACCGTTGCGGTGATACAGGCTCCAGTATGTCTCGTTGTAATTGGTCTGTAAAGTCAGTGCGCTTAACATTTCTTCCAAGTCAATCTGAATAAAGCAGACTTTAATTCTGCTGCCCTGAAATTCCACACTCTCTACCGGAATCGCGAGAATCACCTGTTTTTTTGCATGATCCATATTTTTAGTGACAATTGTCCGCTCCGTCAATTCCTCAGATAAAAAATCATATTGACCATATCCGGATGTCGTGGTGTATTCCGTATAAACGATGCCGTTCTCGTCTATCAGCGCAAATCTATTAAAATCGCAGAGTTTTTTGACCTTTCCTAAAAACTTTCTCAGCGTCTCCTGCGATTCCAGATCGGCATCGTCCATTATGGCGACCGCATTCTCCATGTAGGAGAACCTTGTATTCAGTTCTTCGGCTACTACCTGCGCTCTCCGGCCTGCCAGCTCTTCAAGATAGAACTCGCTAATCCTGCTCACCGCCTGACTCGTACCGGTTCTTGAGCCGTTTGACACCCAGATCGTCGTAACAAGAAGAAGCAATGCAATCATGATTCCTCCTGCTACAGCTTTTACCGCTGTCTGCTTTCTCTGTTTTCTCTGCTTCTCATTTAAACTCATAATCTGTAATTTTCTAAACCAGCAGATTCAATACCATTCACAGCTGCCTCTGATGATTGAACTGCCATTTCTTCATCGGCAGCATTGGCACTGGCTTATTTTTACCTCCCTATAAGGCTATAAAAAAGAAAGGCTTTTTCATACGGCACAATGCAATATCAAAAGCCCTTCTTAATTTAAGACGGTTCTTTCTATTTATGATGTTGTATAGTGTAGCACAAATCCCTTACATATGCAACCCCACTTGCATATCTCAGCAGAATAAACGCATAAATAATAATCCATGCATGAGCCATTTTCGTACTTATTCAGTTATAACTGAATAAATCGCTTTCTTATTATTGATATTAAGTTATAAATATGCTATACTTTTTCACAGCCGTAGAAAGGAGGCTTATTCTTTCATGATAAAACGAGAAATGTATATGAGTCGTATCCGTCCATTTGTTGGAACAGATTTGATAAAGGTTATGACCGGTATTCGTCGCTGCGGAAAGTCCGTTATGCTGGAACTTATCAAACGGGAACTTACGGAGTCCGACGTAAATCCTGCACAGTTTATTTCACTCAATTTTGAAGATATGAAATATACACACCTGCAAACTGCAAAAGTTTTGCACGATGAAATCACAAAAAGAGCCTCTGATATTGACGGTAAGGTTTATCTTTTCTTCGATGAAATTCAGGAAGTAAAAGACTGGGAAAAATGCATCAATTCTTTTCGTGTATCTCTGAATTGTGATATCTATATTACAGGTTCCAACGCCAGGTTATTATCCGGTGAGCTTGCCACATATCTCGGCGGACGTTATGTGGAATTTGTGATCTATCCATTCTCCTTTGCAGAGTTTATGGAATTATATAAGACAGTTGCTCCTGATGAATCACTCCCAAAATGTTTTCAGAAATATCTTCTGTCCGGCGGTATGCCTTACCTTGCAAACATTCGATATGCTGATGAACCATCCAGGCAGTATCTCCACGATTTGTTCAACTCTGTTCAGCTTAAAGATATTATAAAGCGCAATAAAATTCGTGATGTGGATTTGTTGGAACGCATCATTGCTTATGTGATGGCCAATGTAGGAAACACATTTTCTGCTGCTTCTCTTGCAAAGTATCTCAAAAGCGAACAGCGCACCGTTGCTCCGGAAACAGTTTTGAACTACATCAAGTATTGCTGTGATGCTTACTTATTCTATCAGGTTAGGCGTGAAAATTTACAGGGAAAACAAATCCTTGCATCCAACGAAAAATATTACATTGCCGATCACGGTATCCGGGAAGCAGTTTTTGGCGGTAATATGAAAGAAATCAATCTTATTTTAGAGAATATCGTGTACCTGGAAATTCTTCGCCGTGGATATGAAGTTACGGTCGGAAGAACCGGTGACAAAGAAATTGATTTCGTCTGCCATAAGCGAAATGAAAAGCTATATATTCAAGTCACCTATCTGCTCGCCTCTGATGAAACAATCCGGCGTGAATTCGGAGCTTATGGTAATATCCGGGACAATTTCCCAAAATATGTTGTTTCCCTGGATGAATTTGACATGAGCCGCAATGGTATCAAACACCGCAATATCCGGGATTTCCTCTTAGCTGAAGAATGGAACTGAATAGCTATGCCCGTCACAGGTTCAAATTGTGGCGGGCATTTTTTACCTTATTCAGTTGTAGTGTCCTGGATAATTGATATTCCGCCTGACGCCTTAAAAATCTTCCATCTTATTTAAAATATGCCACACCCGATTCAAAAATCTTCATATCCTGCTGCCCATAAATATTCACGGCCACGCCGTCGCCCCGGCGCTCTGCATGAGCCATCTTCCCAAACACTCTTCCGTCCGGAGAAGTAATTCCCTCAATGGCCTGATAGGAGCCGTTGATGTTCCACTCCTCATCCATGGAAAGATTGCCATTTAAATCCGCATACTGAGTAGCTACCTGTCCATTTACCAAAAGCTCTTCGATCAGCTCCTTGGGGGCCACAAACCGTCCCTCTCCGTGGGAGGCAGGGGTCACATAGGTTTCTCCCAAAACCGCCTGCTGCAGCCAGGGCGATTTATCCGAAACCACCTTCGTATAAACCATTTTGGAGATGTGGCGGTTAATGGTATTGAAGGTCAGGGTAGGGGAGCCCTCCTCCTGCCCCACAATCCTGCCGTAAGGCACAAGTCCCAGCTTGATCAGCGCCTGGAAGCCGTTGCAGATTCCCAGAATCAGGCCATCTCTTTCCTCTAAAAGTCTCATCACGGCTTCCCTGATAGAGCTGTTCTGAAAAGCCGTTGCAAAGAACTTTGCGCTGCCGTCAGGCTCATCGCCTGCGGAAAAGCCGCCGGGGAACATGATAATCTGAGCCCTGTCAATCTCCTCTGCAAACATCTTTACCGAATCCCTGATGTCCTCTGCCGTCTGGTTTTTAAATACTCTGGTAGTCACATCGGCGCCGGCTCTCCTGAAAGCCTTCTCCGTGTCGTACTCACAGTTGGTACCCGGAAATACGGGAATAAATACCCGGGGCCTGGCCACTTTGTTTTTGCAGACATAAATCTTATCTGCCTGATACAGCTTCGTCTCCACAGGCTCTGTTCCCCTGTACGCTTTGGTGGGGAATACCTTCTCCAGGCCGGATTTCCATGCGCCCAGAGCCTCTTCCATGGAAACTCTCACTTTCTGCCAGGTGAAGAGGTCATCCTCTCTGATCACTGCCACCTTCCTGAAATGCAGGCCGTCTGTTTCGCTGTCGTTTTTCTTAAGAAGCTCCCCGCCGTCCTCACTGCTCATCTCGAGAACGATATCTCCCAGGCAGTTCTCAAACAAGTCCACAGGCTTTAATCCGTCCTCAAAAGCCACGCCGAGCTGATTGCCAAAGGCCATCTTGCTGACGCCCGTCAAAAGCCCTGTCGAATCCAGGGCATAGGCCGCCTTTACCAGTCCCCGGCGCATAAGTCCGGTAATGAAGCGGTAAGTCCGCATTACGTGTTCATAAACCGGAATGTCATATTCGTCCTTGTCAAACCAGAACTGAAGCAGCATATCGCCCGCTTCCTTAAGCTCCGGCGTCACAATATCCTTTCCGTCCGCCACATCCACTGCAAAGGACACCAGGGTAGGCGGTACATCAATGTCATTGAAGGTGCCGGACATACTGTCCTTGCCGCCGACGGAGGCAAGCCCATATCCAATCTGGGCATCATAGGCTCCTAACAGGGCGGTAAAGGGCTGACTCCATCTCTCAGGGTCGCTGGTCATCCGTCTGAAGTATTCCTGGAAAGTGAAATGAATATTACTGAAATCACCGCCGCCGGCCACAATCCGTGCCATAGACTCCGTCACCGCATAGACCGCTCCGTGATAAGGGCTCCAGGAGGAAAGGTAAGGATCAAACCCATAGCTCATCATGGTAACCGTGTCTGTTTTTCCCTCCATAACCGGAAGTTTGGCCGCCATAATCTGGGATTCCGTAAGCTGGTACTTTCCGCCATAGGGCATCAGCACGCTGCCTGCCCCGATGGATGAGTCGAACATCTCCACAAGTCCCTTTTGAGAACATACGTTCAGGTCCTTAAGCGCCTCCAGCCATGCTCCCTTAACATCGTTTTCTTCGAGAGCCTTCGCCGCTCCGGAGAGGGCGATTTTTTTCAGATAATTCTCTTCCTCTTTGGGCACATCAACCACAACATCCGTTTCCTGATGAGCGCCATTGGTGTCCAGAAAGGCTCTGGAAATATTGACGATCTCCTTTCCTCTCCATTTCAGTACCAGACGGGGCTGCTCTGTAACCACGGCAACGGGAACTGCTTCCAGGTTTTCCTCTCTGGCATAGCCAAGGAAAGTATCTACATTTTCAGGGGCAATCACCACTGCCATTCTTTCCTGAGATTCTGAGATTGCCAGCTCCGTACCATCCAGGCCTGCGTACTTTTTGGGCACTTTATCCAGATCTACCAGCAGTCCGGGAGCAAGCTCCCCGATTGCCACAGACACGCCGCCCGCCCCGAAGTCATTACATTTCTTGATAATCTTCGAAACCTCGCTTCTGCGGAAAAGCCTCTGGATCTTACGCTCGGTGGGAGCATTCCCTTTTTGCACCTCCGCGCCGCACCTTTCAATGGAGCTCTCCGTATGTACCTTGGAAGAACCGGTAGCGCCGCCGCAGCCGTCCCGTCCTGTCCTTCCTCCCAGAAGGATAATCACATCATCCGGATCGGAATTTTCACGGATTACATTTTTGCGGGGAGCAGCGCCCATCACCGCACCGATCTCCATACGCTTGGCCACATAGCCCGGATGATAAATCTCTTTCACATAGCCGGTGGCAAGCCCGATCTGGTTCCCATAGGAGGAATATCCTCCGGCGGCTCCCCGCACCAGCTTTTTCTGCGAAAGCTTTCCTTTCAAGGTTTCTGAGACGGGAACCGTGGGGTCTGCCGCGCCGGTCACACGCATGGCCTGATAAACATAACCGCGTCCCGACAGGGGATCTCTGATGGCTCCTCCAAGGCAGGTGGCCGCACCGCCGAAGGGCTCAATTTCCGTAGGGTGATTGTGAGTCTCGTTTTTAAAAAATACCAGCCATTCCTCTGTGACAGGGCCGTTCCCATAGTCCATCTCCACAGGAACCACTACGGAGCAGGCGTTGATCTCATCGGACTGCTCCATGTCGTTAAGCTTTCCATCCTTCTTAAGCTTGCGCATGGCCATCAGCGCCAGATCCATCAGACATACGAATTTATCATCCCTGTCTGCAAAAATCTCATTTCGGGTATCCAGATAGCTCTGGTAGGTGGTCTCAAGAGGCGTCCTGTAATAGCCATCCCGAAACTCTATGTTCTTAAGCTCTGTGGAAAAGGTGGTGTGACGGCAGTGATCTGACCAATAGGTATCCAGCACACGGATTTCCGTCATGGCAGGCTCCCTGTGCTCTTCCTCTTTAAAGTAATTCCTGATGTGCAGAAAATCCTTAAAGGTCATGGCAAGCTCCAGGCTCTCATAGAGCTTTAAAAGCTCCGCCTCCGCCATTTCCCGGAACCCTTCCAGCACTGCCACATCCGCCGGTTCCTCATATACCGTAATCAATGTATCCGGCTTTTCCATGCCAATCTCCCTGGAATCCACGGGATTGATACAGTAGGCCTTGATTCTGTCGAATTCTTCGGAGGTGATATCTCCCTCAATCAGGTAGGTAGAAGCGGTTCTGATCACCGGCTCCTCGTCCTCATTCAGAAACTTAAGGCATTGCATGGCTGAATCCGCTCTCTGGTCAAACTGTCCCGGCAGAAATTCCACGCTGAACGAACGCTCTTTCCCGGAAATCTCGATATTCTCCCTGTAAAGAATATCTACCGGCGGTTCCGCAAACACCGTGCGGACCGCTCTCTCAAAAGTCTCCTCCGATACGTTCTCAACGTCATAACGGTTGAGAACACGCACCCTGCTTACTCCCGTGATTCCCAGGTAACTGCCAATCTCATCTTTCAGCTCCTTTGCCTTCACAGCATAAGGAGCTTTCTTTTCCACATAGACACGTCTTACCTCTCCCATAGTAAAATTCTTGTCCTCCGTTTGCTATATTTACAGTTTCAATGATTATCCTCTGTCCTACTCTTCCAGGAAAAGTCCCTGCATGACGTAAAGGATCTCCCGATCCACTGCCGCCTCGGGAATCTCCCTGGTCTGAGAAGCGATCTTAAGCCCTTCAAGAACATACATGATATTTCTCGCCGCCCCCCTTGGGTCTTCACAGTAAAACTCACCTTCCTCAATTCCAGCCTGTATCAGCTTTTCGATCACATGCACCGCCGCATCAAACTGTTTTTTCAGAAGATTTTCACTGGCGGGAACCCGACTCTCAAAAAAATATTCGTAGATTGCCTTGCTCAGGGAATGCTCCCTGGAGAGAAGCTCCTTTTTCTGCTCCTTCAAAAACAGGGCCAGAATGTCAGATGGCATGGCCTCCTCCGGGATATTCTGTTCGAACACATCGTCCGCTTCCTCCTGTTCCAGCTTTAAAACCTCCTCAAACACTTCTCCGGGATTCTGAAAATACAGATAAAGTCCTCCCCGGCTGATGCCGCAGGCATCCACAATATCCTTCATAGTCACCTGTTTGTAGCCCTTCTCCATGAATATTTTCCTGGCCACCTCTACTATATATTTTTTCTTCTGTGTCGATTTTTCACTCATAGCTGCTGTGATTAATTTCCTCTTTTCGTTTGTTTATACCCTCTCTGTGACATACTGTTTACTATTCTGCTATATAACCAGGGGTGCATTCAAGCTAATCAGGGCGTAAGCTATATAAATAGACTTGCGCCCTGATTTCCCCATTATCCAATTATTCCTTAATCTCATCAATATCTGTAAGATTCACACCTGCTATATTAAGAAAACTTTTCAGGTATGAATACTCTTTTTTTAATTTTGCATACGTTTTGGTGGAATTTTCTTCCTTTGCCAGCAACATATATTCCTGGATTTTTTTAAAATCCTCCATAGCCTTTTGCATAATTTCCAAATTCGTATTCGGCATTATATCACCTCCCAATTATAAAACAGTTATCGGGTTGGGATTAGTATATCATAATCAGAAAGCAAAGTCTATTCTAATTTGATGATAAGAACCGCTGCTTCCTTACGCGCCCCTGCGCATAAAAAAACCAGAAAACCTCTTCCCTTCAAGATTTCCTGGCATTTATATCCTTTTCTTATAACAGGGGCAGTAGGAATCGAACCCACATCGACGGTTTTGGAGACCGCTGTTCTACCTTTGAACTATGCCCCTTTACCGCAGTCTTAAAGTATTGCTTCAAGACCACTGAGTGATATTATAGACCATCTTCCTGATATCTGTCAACTGATATTTCACAAAACTCATCTAAAATTTATCCGGCCCAATTTGCCGCCATCATTTCCGGATTTCCTGTTTCTGCCTAATAGATCAGCCGCCCTTCCGTATCCGCCTCTACAATCCTGCTGAACTCCTTAAGTTCCTTAGAAGGCTCATAGGCCTCCTGTGCATAAAGCAGTTCATGGAGTCTGATCACGTTTTCCTCCAGAGTAACAGGCACCACACAATCGCCCTTTGTTCCGATGGTGCCTCCGTTTCTCATCCCCTCAAACGGGAAGCCGTCGCTGATTGTTACTTTATAATCTCCTATCATCCCCAGTACCGGAATGATATCCTGAATATCCAGAGAAGTCTGAACATTGGGCAGAACAACATTCATTACCTCTGTCAGAGAACCTATGGAAGCCGTCCCGGCCTTGTCCAGCATGGCAATCAAAACATCTCTCTGCCTTTTGGCGCGTCTGAAATCGTCTCCGCCTCCATAACGAATCCTGCAGTATGCTGTTGCCTGGAGACCGTTTAAAGTCTGTCTTCCGGCTTCTGTCACCGGCGTATACGCCGCATCCATCTCTGCAGCCATCGTACTCTGGTAATTATTCAGATGAGAAATTTCCGCCTCCGTGATCTCCATCTCAATCCCTCCCAGGGCATCGATCGCTTCCTTCAGCCCCTTGAATCCCACTGTGATATATTCTGTCACATAGAGATCCGTATTCATATTTATCATGCTGATCGCCTGCTCAGGCCCTCCCTGTGCATAGGCGGTATTACACTTATTGTAGGTATCGTTTCCCAGATTCAGATAGGTATCTCTGAATATGGAGACCAGACGCACCTCATGTTTATCCATGTCGATGGAACAGATCATAATCGTGTCGCTTCTGTTTCCTCTCCCCAGGCTGCCATCCCTTGCATCCACCCCGAAAAAGGCAATGTTGAAAATCCCGGTATACTTGTTTTCCTCCGGGGCGCCCTCTTCCACCGGCTTCTCAACTTTCTCCCTGACCTCCGGGTTTACGGCAATGTTTTCCTCCTTGAGATTCACCTTTTCCGCTCCCGTCTTACTGCCCGTAGCCCTGAGGGTGACATACAGAATGCCGATGGCTGTCACCAGCACCAACAGTTCCAAAACCAGCAATGGAATATGCCTGATCCATTTCTTTTTGTCCATTTCAAAACTCCTTAAACCGGCCGCCATCCCCGGCAACCGCCTGATTCTTTCTCTATAAAGTCATAAAATCCGCCTTTATTTTATCATATCCTGTTCTTTTTGAATACCAAATTTTAAATAATTATTACAAAATATTACAAAATCCCAATTGCCTCCCCCACGTTCTTTACCCCCACTATCTTTATTCCGTCTGTTTCTTTTATTCCATTCTTGTTCACATAAGGCACAATACAGGTGGTAAACCCCAGCTTTTTGGCCTCCTGCACCCTGGCCTGTATCATACTGACGCCTCTCACCTCGCCGCTTAAGCCTACCTCGCCTATGGCAATCGTCCTGTCATCTATGGCTCTGTTTTTAAAGCTGGAAACCAAAGCCATGGCAATCCCCAGGTCCAATGCAGGCTCCTGTATCCTGATTCCTCCCGCAATGTTCACATAAGCGTCACAGTTTCCAAGGGTAAGGCCCATCCTCTTTTCCAGAACAGCAATCAGCAGGTTCACCCGGTTAAAATCCGTCCCTATGGTCTGGCGTCTGGGGATGCCGAAGCTGGAATGGCAGACAAGCGCCTGTATCTCCAGCAGCATGGGACGGGTTCCTTCCATGGAACAGACTACAATAGAACCGCTCGCCCCCTCCGGCTTGCCACTCAGCATAAATTCTGAAGGGTTTGCCACTTCCTTAAGTCCTTCCGACGCCATCTCAAAGACTCCGATTTCATTGGTAGAGCCAAAACGGTTTTTGACCCCCCGCAAAATCCGGTAAGAGGCATGCCGGTCCCCCTCAAAGTAAAGAACGGTATCTACCATGTGCTCAAGCACTCTCGGTCCTGCTACCGTTCCCTCCTTGGTCACATGGCCCACAATAAAAATTGAAATATTCAGTCCCTTGGCAAGCTGCAAAAGAACACCGGTTGCCTCCCTGACCTGGGAGACGCTTCCCGGAGCCGAAGAAACGCTCTCATGGAACATGGTCTGAATGGAGTCAATCACTACCACATCCGGCTTTCCACGGCGCATGATCTCCTCAATTACGCCAAGGGAATTCTCACATAAGAGTTTCAGGTGATCATTGAACTCTCCAATCCTGTTGGCGCGGATTTTGATCTGCTTTAAGGATTCCTCCCCCGATACATAGAGAATCTCCTTTTCATTGAAAGCAAGATTTCTGCAGACCTGAAGAAGCAGCGTCGATTTGCCGATGCCCGGATCTCCCCCCACCAGAGTCAGAGAACCTCTCACCAGGCCGCCCCCCAGCACTCTGTCAAGTTCCTTCATGCCGGTACTGAGCCGGTCTTCCTCTTCCAGGGAAATCTCCTTAAGGGGCCAGGGCCTGTTTTCCTCCCTCTCCGCTTTTTTGACGCCTTTGTTGGACGCGCCTGCCGTGACTGCCTGCTCTTCCACAAAAGTGTTCCATTGCCGGCAGCCCGGGCATTGTCCCATCCATTTACTGGATTCAAATCCACAGCTCTGACAAAAAAACACAGTAGAATTTTTTCCTTTTGCCATAATAAATATACCTGCCTCCACAAACAACGGATGTCAGGCTTCGCCGGACATCCTTATTTTAACAACGGGCAGTGCGCTCCGCGTACTGCCCGTATGTTACAAAAGCTGCTGCAAAACAGCTTTCCTTTTTGCAGCAGCTTTGTGTAATTCTTTTTGGTTCGCTACTATTTGGCGATTCTGACCTTAACCTCTCCGGCTTCTGACAGCGGAGCGCTTAAGACCATCTTACCGCTCAAATTGGTCTTCATCTTGCCGATACTCTTCTCATCCACAAAGACCTCATATTCCGTATCCTCGCTGAGCCCCGCGGTTATCTGGGCGTCCTCCGCGCCCGCCACCGTAAAACTGATCTCCTCTGCGGTTTCTGCAAAGTGCAGAACGCTTGTTCCCGGCACCGATTCATAGACAAACATTCCGTTTTTTTCCAGCCTGGTCATCGTCTTAAAGGTTTTAACCTTGTATAAGTCCCCGCTATGCTCAAAGTCCTCCAGCTTGGCCTTATTTGCCAGAGCGTGATTGCCAAAGCTGATAGTGCCGTCCTTTTCTGAACGTAATAATTCCTCTACAACTGCCATTGTCTTATGTCCTCCTGCTAAGTCCTTACACTTTCACTATAGGTTAATGTCAGTATAATATATTTTCACATAAATTTCCACAAATAATCTTTCGAAATATATAAGAAAATTATTAAATTTTTTTTACGTCAAATACTACCTGCCCTTTCCTGAAGCCTGCTGTGACAGTATCTCCCGCTTTCACTCTTCCTTCCAGGATTTCCTCCGCAAGCCGGTCCTCCACCACATTCTGGATCGCTCTCTTTAAAGGACGGGCTCCCATCTTCTCGTCAGAGTATTTCGACAGAATATGCTCCTTTAAGGCATTGCTCACAAGAAGCTTTATCTGCATCTGCTGCCTGCACCTTTTCGCCAGATTCCCTGAAAGAAGGGTCATGATCTCATGCATTTCCGGTTTACCAAGGGGCTGGAATACCATGATCTCATCAATCCTGTTGATAAATTCCGGCTTGAAGAGCTTTTTGACCTCCTCCATCACCCCGGCCTTCATCTTTTCATAATCCTGCTCCTTAGTGGTTTCCGTAAAAAAGCCCAGATTCTTCGGCGCAATAATCCTCTGTGCTCCGGCATTGGAGGTCATGATCAATATGGTATTTTTGAAGCTCACCTTCCGTCCTTTGGAATCGGTAATGTGACCGTCATCCAGTACCTGAAGCAGAACATTAAACACATCCGGGTGCGCTTTTTCGATCTCATCAAAAAGCACTACGGAATAGGGATTCTTGCGGATCTTCTCGCTGAGCTGCCCTCCCTCCTCAAAACCCACATAGCCCGGAGGGGAACCTATCATCTTGGAAACCGAATGCCCTTCCATATACTCCGACATATCCACCCGAATCAGCGCGCTCTCACTGCCGAACATGGCTTCCGCAAGCGCTTTGCTCAGTTCTGTCTTTCCTACGCCGGTAGGCCCTAAAAACAGGAAAGAGCCTATGGGTCTTCCGGGGTCCTGTAATCCTACCCTTCCTCTTCTGATCGCACGGGAAACGGCGCTTACCGCTGCTTCCTGCCCGATTACCCGCCTGTGGAGTATTTTTTCCAGCTTCAGCAGCCTTTCGCTTTCTTTTTCCGTCAGCTTCTTCACCGGCACCTTGGTCCAGGAAGATACGATCTCTGCAATTTCATTTTCTCCCACGCTCAGGCGGCCGTCTTCCTGCTGCCTGCGGTTCTTTTCCCTGGTACGCTCGTATTTTTTGATCAGCTTTTCCTGCTCCTTACGGACTGCGGAAGCCTCTGAAAGCTCACCTGCCTTTAAATGCGTTTCCACCTCTTTGTCCATTTCCCGGATTTGCTCAAGCTGCTCCTTCAAATTCTCCGGTGTCTGCATATTCTTAAGACGGATGGCGGAAGCCGCCTCGTCGATCAGGTCAATGGCCTTATCCGGAAGATTCCGGTCATTGATGTAGCGCTCCGAGAGCACTACCGCCGCCTGTATGGCCTCGTCCGTAATGGTAACCCGGTGATGCTCCTCATATTTGGGCGCAACTCCCTTCAAAATCTCTATCGCTTCTTCTATCGAAGGCTCTTCCACATAGACCGACTGGAAACGGCGTTCCAGGGCAGCATCCTTTTCCACATATTTATGATATTCCGCCACCGTAGTTGCCCCGATCAGCTGCAGCTCGCCTCTGGACAGGGAGGGCTTTAAAATATTGGAGGCGTCTATCGCTCCTTCCGCGCCGCCTGCGCCGATAATCGTATGCATCTCATCTAGAAAAAGGATAATATTGCCGTCCTCCTGAACCTCACGGATCACCCGCTTGATCCTCTCCTCAAACTCCCCCCGGTATTTGGAGCCCGCTACCATCCCGGAGAGATCCAGGGTGAGAAGTCTCTTGTTCTGCACTGTAAAAGGCACCTCCCCGGCAACGATTCTGAGCGCAAGGCCTTCCACCACCGCCGTTTTTCCAACTCCCGGCTCTCCGATCAGACAGGGATTGTTTTTCATTCTGCGGCTTAAAATTTCAATCACCCGCTTAATCTCGCTTTCTCTTCCCACTACCGGATCAAGCTCCCCTGCTGCCGCCAGGGCCGTTAAATCCCGGCTGTACTGTTCCAGAGCAGAGGCATGCCTGTTTTTGCGGTTCTGCTTCCTGCCCAGATCCTCCTTATACAGATTGCCATCCTCTCCCATGGCGATCAAAGTATCCGCATAAAGCTTCTGGATAGATATTCCCAGGGTATTTAAAAGTCTGATCGCAACATTTTCGCCTTCCTTGAGCAGCGCCAGAAGAAGGTGCTCTGTGCCTGTCCGCTCCGCGCCGAAGCGGTCTGCCTGTCTGTGAGCTTCCTCCACCACCCGGCGGGCTCTGGGAGAATAATTTTCTTTCTCTTTAACAGCAACCGTTACGTCCGGCACGATCAGCTCCTGGATCATTTCAACAATTTTTCTCTCGTCCGCGCCATTTTCTTTCAGAACTTTGGAAGCTACTCCTGTATTTTCTTTCAGAAGGCCAACCAGAATATGCTCTGTACCCACGTAGCCCGTACTCATTCTGGAGGCCGTCTTTTCTGCCAGTGACAGCGCTGTCTTTGCTTTGTCTGTAAATCCGCCTGACTGCATATTTTTACCACGCCTTTCCGTATTCATCATAAATTTCATCGACCATGCGATGCACTTCTTCTCTGCCGATCCCTTTGCAGATTCCTTTGGCCAGGATCCCCCTCAAATCCTCATCCATCTCTTCCATCGACCTTAATCTGTCCATATCAAGTGCGATCACGGCGCCCTTTCTTCGGTCCACCTTCACAAAGCCTTCCTGCTTGAGCACCGTATAGGCTTTGTTTACCGTGTGCATATTTATGCCAATGTCTTCTGCCAGTTGACGCACTGAAGGCAGGGCATCCCCTTCCCGGAATTTTGCTGTGGCAATTCCAAGTATGATCTGATTTCTCAGCTGCAGATAAAGCGCCTCCTGACTGTTAAAGTCTATCTCAATAATCATATGACACCCTTTCTGTCAATCGAGTAGGGGAGATTCATCTTCCCCTGCTCGCCGCGCGGGGCGCGTGCTGCCTTGGCTGCAAACTTCCTTACGCGCCCCTGTGCATAACAAACGCCGCCTCGCTTCGCAGGCCGGCTTATTGTAATAGAAAGGAAGAAAACCGCAATTGCCTGTTGCAATTTTCCTCCTGTGTATCAATCATTTATCCGGTTTACAAGTCCTTGTCATCCATATTTAAAAACTCAAATTCAAACTCATCATCATCCACCAGGAAATTCTGAGGCTTCTTTGCAGGCTGCTTTTTGGCAGGTTCCCTGTTTTCAAGAGCGCGAAGCTCCCTCTCACTGCCTTTTGACCTGGGCTGTGGAGATCTTTCCTGGGCTCTTGCAGGTCTCTCCTCACCATCCTGGGGTCTGGGTCTTTTTTTCCTTACGGGAGGACGTTCTTCCTCCTCCTCTTCTTCTTCCTCTTCCTGAATCCGCCTTCTCTTTTTCCTCTTCACCGGTTCCGGTTCGGGCTCTTCTTCCTCTTCCTCCTCTTCTTCATCCTCGTCATAATCGTCGTAATAAAGACTTCTGATCTTAAAGAGGAGAACTGTCAGTACAATAAACAGGATGACAATAACCACTGCCAGAATGATAATGATAATCTTCCCTTTGTCCATCTGATCCTGCAGCTTCTGATTATTTTCATTGGCAAAGCTGATTGCCGACAAAAGCTCATTCAGCTTCTGTCTGGTTCCGTCAACATTGTTATAGAGATAATATTCATATTCTCCCGTATCGTTTTGAGTATAGACAATTTCATAATCATTATGCTCTTCTTCCGGCGCGGGCTGCGCAGGCTCTGAGCCTTCCGCTCCTTCCCCCCCCTCAGGGCTTTCCCCTTCTGTCCCTTCCGGATTTTCACCTTCCGCACCTTCCGGATTTTCACCCTCCGCCGCTTCTCCCGGGGCAGGCTCGCCCCCTACCGTAATCAGATCGGAGCGCACATAGCCTTCCACCGCTTTGTCATTGTAGGTACAGCTGATCTGGTACCATTTGTTCCCTGAACTGTCATTGGCCTCCCCGATCAGAGTGACTGCCGTTCCATTGGGCAGAGTGGCCACCGTGCTGTGCTGCGTGGAGGCGCCGGAACGAATGTTGGCATTTTTGCTGGAGGTAATCGTTGCCGGCTGTTCTCCGATGGAGGTAGGCGTAGTTTCCGCCGGAGCGGAAGACGAAGAGCCGTTCTGTGAGGCGCTGGCCTGGCTGGTAGGCTCAATCGTCTGACTGGTCTCTACCAGGTCGCTTCTGATATAGCCATATCCTCCCCCTGCAACGGACACCTTATACCACACAGAGCCTGCACTGTCCTTCACAGCCTCTAAGATGTCTATCGTCTTTCCTCTCTGAGTGCTGCCCACCACCTCGCTGTCCGTACTGGTCTGGGCCCGAATCTTTGCTGTTTCCGCAGTCACCCTGCCTTCCACCGCATAGCAGGAAAGTCCCGATAAGCAAAACACTGACAGTGCAATTGCGACCCCCGCTGCCCCCTTCTTTATGTTGTTCCCTCGTATTCCGCCGATTTTTTTCATCAGCGTTTTTAACTTCTTCATATTTGTATCCATACCCTTTCCATTTATTTATCTCTGGTAAAGCGCTTGCTTCCCTTATCCTCATGGGGTCCCTCCCCATATCCGGACATATTTCTCTTTCTTTCATTGCGGGCTGCCTGCTCGACCTCTCTGTGATAGCTCTGTTCACACTTCGGACAAAGCCGGCCGCTTTTAATGTCCGCGCCGCAAACCTCGCATTTCAGATAGCCGTTCCGGCTCTCAATCACCTCAAAACGGTTTTCCTTCACCATATCCCGGATGGACTTGTGGGAAACCCCTGTCTCATCCGATATTTCCGTCACATTTGCCCCTCTGTGCTTCTCCAGATATCCTCTCACCTTGCCGTAATCATCAAATTCTGAGGTATTGCATTCCTCACAGCGATACTCGCCGAGACCGGCATAGACCAGAATACCACCGCACTTTTCACATACGATTGGTCTTTTCAATTCCCCTGTCAGCACAAATGCCCGCATTTTATCAGCCATCTCTTACCTCCCCAATCTCCTTTAAATCTCGTCAATTGCTTTTCCAATATCATGACGCATATATTTATTGTCGAAAGTAATCCACTCTGTCGCCTTATAAGCATTTTCTCTTGCCTGCTTTAAATCCCTGCCCTTAGCCGTAATTCCAAGGACCCTGCCCCCGTTGGTGACGATATCTTCCCCCACCCGTTTGGTTCCGGCATGGAAACAGAAATAAGAATCCTCTCTCTCAAAGCGCTCTAACCCCCTGATCACGAAGCCTTTTTCATATTTCACAGGATACCCCTCCGAGGCCAGCACCACGCAGACTGCCGCATTGTCCTCAAACTGAAGATCTATGGTATCCAGCTTTCCATCGATACACGCCTCCATAACCTCTATGATATCATTCTTCATCCTGGGGAGCACCACCTGTGCCTCGGGATCTCCAAACCGCGCATTATACTCCAGCACCTTGGGGCCCTTCTCCGTAAGCATCAGTCCGAAGAAAATGATTCCTTTAAAAGGCCTTCCCTCTGCCGCCATGGCGTCCACAGTAGCCTGATAAATATGTTCCCGGCAGAACCGGTCCACTTCCTCCGTGTAAAAAGGACTGGGAGAAAAGGTACCCATACCTCCGGTGTTAAGCCCCGTATCGCCGTCTCCTGCCCGCTTGTGGTCCTGGGCGGAGGTCATGGTTTTGATGGTTTTTCCGTCCACGTAGGAAAGGACGGATACCTCTCTGCCGGTCAGGAACTCTTCTATCACCAGCCGGTTTCCGGCGCTGCCGAACTGCTTATCCTCCATGATGGCCTTCACGCCTTCCCTGGCCTGCGTCAGATCCTGGCAGATCAGAACGCCCTTCCCAAGGGCAAGGCCGTCCGCCTTAAGCACAATCGGAAAGGAAGCGCCCTCCAGATACGCAAGCGCCTCTTCGGCACTGTCAAAGGTTTCATAGGCGGCCGTCGGAATGTGATACTTTTTCATCAAATCCTTGGAAAAAGCCTTGCTTCCCTCCAGAATTGCCGCGTTCTTCCTGGGGCCGAATACCCTGAGCCCCGCTCTCTCAAACTCATCCACCAGACCGCCCACCAGCGGGTCATCCATCCCCACTATGGTCAGATCGATCTCCTTTTCCTCAGCAAAGGCCACAAGCTTATCAAATTCCATGGCGCCTATGGGAACGCATTCCGCAAGAAGCCCAATCCCTGCATTTCCCGGCGCACAATAAATTTTATCCACTTTTTTGCTTTTTGAGACGCTGCAGGCAATGGCATGCTCCCTGCCGCCGCTTCCCACGATCAATACTTTCATCCTGTACTAAACACACTCCTTTCAACCGTTTTGTCCTGCCGAGCTGTTATATGCCACAGTTATCACTCACCCGCTCCGTGAGCGATCCGGTTGATGGCCGCAGGCAAAATCACCCATTCAGCCTCCTCCATCACCCGCCGCTGAAGGCTTTCAGGGGTGTCCCCTTCCTTAACCTCCACCGCTTTCTGCATGATGATTTCTCCCGTATCTGTCCCCTCATCCACATAATGGACGGTAGCGCCGGTCACCTTCACCCCTCTTGCAAGAGCCGCCTCGTGAACCTTAAGTCCATAGTACCCCGTCCCGCAAAAAGAAGGAATAAGGGACGGATGAATATTGATAATTCTGTTCCGGTAAGTTCTGATCATCTCAGGAGGCAAAATCACCAGAAAACCTGCCAGTACAATCAAATCCGGATTAAGCTCCTTAAGTTTATCCAGAAAGGCACGGTTAAATTCCTCACGGTTTTCAAAGCTGCCGGGGGAAATGCAAAAAGCAGGGACTTTTGCCGCTTCTGCCCTCTTAAGTGCATAAGCCCCCGCATTATTGCTGATCACACCGATAATCCTTGTATTTTCAATGGAACCGTCCTTTATGCCGTCCATAATCGCCTGAAGATTGGTTCCTCCACCGGAGACACACACTACAACGTTCAGCATAGCGTCACTCCCTTTTCTCCGGCTTTCGTCCTGCCCACAATATATGCCTTCTCTCCTGCTGTTTCTGCGGCTTTTACCACAGTTTCCACATCCTCAGGGGCTGTGGCCAGCACCATGCCAAGTCCCATGTTGTAAGTATTGTACATCATCTTTTCCGTAAGCTCTCCCTTCTCCTGAAGGAGCTTAAAAACAGCAGGTATGGGATAACTTGCCTTATCTATCACAGCGCATATCCCTTCCGGCAGCATACGGGGAATATTCTCGTAAAAGCCCCCGCCGGTAATATGGCTGCAGCCTTTTAATGTGATGCCGGCCTCTTTGATGCTCTTTAGCGCTTTCACATAAATCCTGGTAGGTGTGAGAAGTACCTCCCCCAGGGTTCCCCCAAGCTCTTCATAATAAGCGGAAAGGCCTTCCTTCGAAATATCAAACACCTTCCTTACCAGAGAAAATCCGTTGCTGTGAACTCCGGAAGAAGCCAGCCCTACCAGCACGTCGCCGGGCTTAATGTTCTCGCCCGTGATCAGGTTCTTTTCATCCACCACCCCTACCGCAAAGCCGGCCAGATCATATTCATCCTCCGGCATAAGTCCCGGGTGCTCTGCGGTTTCTCCGCCGATCAGCGCCGCCCCCGCCTGCTTACATCCCTCTGCCACGCCTTTTACGATAGCGGCAATCTTCTCCGGATAATTTTTGCCGCAGGCAATATAATCCAGGAAAAACAGAGGCTCCCCGCCTGCGCAGGCAATGTCGTTGACACACATGGCCACACAGTCGATTCCCACCGTATCATGCTTATCCATAAGGAACGCAAGCTTTAACTTGGTTCCCACTCCATCCGTTCCGGAGACCAGCGCAGGCTTTTCCATGTCTTTGATGGCGGCAAGGGAAAAGGCTCCCGAGAATCCCCCCAGGCCTCCCAGCACCTCCGGCCGCATGGTTTCCTTCACAAACTCCTTCATCAGTTCCACACTGCGGTATCCCGCTTCAATGTCCACTCCCGCTTTTTTGTAGTCCATTTTTCCTCTCATTTCCGCTGTCCAGACAGCCTTATCCGTAAATTTGGGGTTATTGGCCGCTTATCATTTCTGATAATTCTGATATCCTACTTCGCTCAATTTTTCATCCTTCTTCCGGACGCTTTCCTTAAGTCCGGCAGAATAATCCTTCAGTTTCTGCAAAAGCGCTTCATCTGAGGTTGCCAGTATCTTCGCCGCAAGCAATCCCGCATTGGCTCCGCCATTGATTGCCACCGTGGCCACCGGTATGCCCTGAGGCATCTGGACAATAGAATAAAGGGAATCCCTTCCCCCTAAGGAAGTGGTATGCATGGGAATCCCGATTACCGGCATTGGAAAAATTGCCGCGCACATTCCCGGCAGATGAGCCGCCATGCCGGCCCCGGCAATGATCACCTTAAATCCCTTTTCCTCCGCGCTCCTGGCATATTCAAAAAAAACATCCGGCTGCCTGTGGGCGGAAATGATCCTCATGTCAAAGGAAATCCCAAGTTCCGTCAGAACATCCGCGGCTTTTGCCATAACCGGCATATCCGAATCACTTCCCATCACGATTCCAACCTGTGCCATAATTTACCGTACCTTTCCGCCGCCTGCCTTCTTAAAATGCAGGCGTCCTTTTGTGCCTGTTATTCTATAACATTCTTCTTTTTATCTTACTATAAAACAGGGTACCTGTGCAACTACATTTTGTCGTAACAGTTCATCCTACGGCTGAACTGTTACTGAATCCGGCCTATTGAAAGTTCACCTTCGGTGAAAGGCCGGATTCACGCCTGGCTGAATTTACCCGTTCTCACGGACTTTGCAGCAAGTGCAAAGTCCTGATTGAACAGTTCCTCCAGCGGGCGGTTCAGCTCCTCACAGCCCGGCAACACGAACCTGCCCTCTTCTATCACCGGAATCACCTGTTCATCGTAAGTAACTACACTGATCTCTCCCAGTTCATCATAGGGTATGGTGATATCCGTATGGCAGTTAAAATACGCGGTGCCCGCTTCCTCCCTGCGCCTTAAGGAGCATTCATTGTCTTTGGCTATGATTTCCTTTCCATCCGGGTTAAGAACTCTCACATCCTCCGAATGGGAATAGCAGGTATCTCCCAGTGCAAAATGAGGGCCTGTCTTTTCCGCGATCAAAATCGGCAGTTTATCCTCTATCTTATACTTCCTCGCCATCACAAAGGCAGCGGTGTTGGTGCCGATGGCAAACTCTCCCATGGGCAGGCTTTCGTGATGGAAAAGCACATTGTCTTTGATAAACTTACGGTTTTCCTCCCGGCTTTCAAAATTACCGCAATCGTAATCTGCCACCATGCCGTCCTTAATGGTAATTGTAAGGTCACGATATTCGAGTTCATTTAAATAGACCCGGCTCACATGCAGTATTCCTTCCGTGCCGGCAAGCACCGGTGAGGTGAACACCTCCCCTACGGGAATATTCACATCCGCCACGCAGTTTTCAAAACCTGTCTGTTTCTCCGGCTCCGAAAGGGGATGAAGCATCACCTTCAGACTGGTCTTATTCCCTCCCATTCCCCTGATGAGTACATATTTCCCCAGATCAAGAGTGTCAATGATTTTCTGCTGCATCTGCCGGTACAGCCTGTAATCCAGAGTGTTGATCCGAATCACCTCATCCAGGATTTCTGCGTAATCCTCCCCTATCTCCGGTGTGGGGAACGCTATGATTGTAAAGCTTCTCTCCTCGCCCTTAATATAGCGGTTCTGGATTTCCCCTGCTTCCGACCGGTATTCCACCGAAAGCTTTTGCTGCTCTTTGGATAAATGCAGGGCCTCCGGCTTTTCCTTAAGCTCCGCGGGCTTCTCCCCAAAGGTTTCCACCACCGCGGGACCTCCGTAGACGTCCGCCTGCGCCTGATACTGCCCGTAGCTTTCCCTGAGAGCCTCCAGACGCACCTGCATAAGCTTTTTGTCCAGCACCAGCGCCAGATCGTCCTTATGATCAAAATCATACTGTTTATTGGGAATTGCGCCGAAATATCCTGTGGGATTTACGCCTTTCATATAAAGAAGGCTGGACGGAACCCTGTAAATCACAGGCTCCAGTCCCATTTTTCTGAAATTGTCAATGACTGTTTTTATCATGGGCTCAAAGCCCAGGCAGTAACGGATATCCACCGTTTTCTTTTTGGAAATATCCTTACCCGTGATCTCAAAGCCGATGCGATACCCTTCTGTGCAGGTGTCCGCCATTTTCCTTAAGGTTTCCTCCGGCAGGGAAGAGAGATGTTCCCAGGTTTTGATTTCGTTCCCGGTGATATACTCTCCAAAGTAATAAAGATACCTGTAATCGGACAGATCCCCCTCCACAATCCTGCAGGCGAAATCCGACTCCGGCAGAAGCATATCCTTAAGGCGTCTTTCCGCCGCATCTCTCGCGTAATCGCTCACATACCAGTAAATGCTCTCCTTAAGAGCCTGCGGGTCAGGCAGCTGCTCTTCCTCCTTATGGCTGCAGCAAAAGCAGCCGTACACCTCCAGAAACAGTTCCAGACGGATGACCATTTCCTCCAGCCGCTTTTCGTAGGAAAGGGGAATCAGGCTCCGCAGTTCTCCGTACAGGGCACAGAGAATCCCGCCATATTCCTCTCCCAGCTTTTCAGCGCACACCTTCGGATTGGCATAGCTTTCCTCATAATTTCCCGGGAGGATATCCTCATAGAGCCTGTGGTTTCTCTCCTGCAGTTCCTTAAGGGGGCATTCCTGCAGTCCTCCCTTTATTATAAACTCATATTCCTCACAGATCATGGAAAGAAAGGACGCCGTTTTTGCAAAGTACGCCTGAAATTTGGACGGCAGCAACGCTTCCTCTCCAATTTCTCCAATCCTTTCTTTTGCAAGCAAAAATCTCTCTTCTATCATTTTGACTCCTCCAGCTGTCTATATCAGTCCACATATGCCCCTGCAAATAAAATCAGGCTCAGCATACCAAACGCCAGAATATTTACGATAATACCGATCACCGTAAATAATCTGAACTTCTCTGTCTCCGTGGTGGACCAGATTCCCAGCCCCAGCCCCACAATCATAAATATCACCGCCAGAAGCGCGGCAGCGGCATACCTCTGGGAAGATACGCCGCCTCCCAGATAAGAGAAATAAACGGCTGTCCCCAGAGTGCTGATTGCCAGCACCCCCAGAATCGTTGACATAATTCCTTTTTCCGTATGCTTTTTGTTGGTAAATATAAAGCCCTTACTTTTCAGCATCCGCGTAACCTTTCTGTCTTCCGGCAGCAAATGCCCCGGATCGATCTTTCTTCCACGAGACAAAAGGCATCCCTTTTCAGAAATGCCCTCTCCTCCCAAATCACTCTAAAACAAAATCTTTGACTTGCCCGCCAGCAGCTTGGCGCCGCCGATCAAAAGCAGGATTCCGCAGACAATGCCTGTCACCAGTGTCACAACGCCAACAGCAATATTCATGGCTCCTGCGCCGCTCATAATCTTGTATACTCTTTCTTCCATATGGTTTCCATTCCTTTCTGCTCCGCTAATTTACACCATACTGCTCATAATAAGCATCAAGTGCCGCCCTGATCTCATCATCGATATAAATCTTTCCCTGATAGGGTCTGTTATATAAATATTCCACAACTTCCTTCATATTAACGATTGCATTGGCATCAAAACCGTACTTCTCCTTAATCTCCTCAAGCGCGCTCTTATCACCCTGCCCCTTTTCCATACGGTTTAAGGAAACCATAAGTCCTTTGATCTCCACATCCGCCTGGGCTCTGATAATTGGAAAGGTTTCCTCAATGGACTTGCCCGATGTGGTCACATCCTCAATAATTACGACTCTGTCCCCGTCTTTCAGCTTACTGCCAAGCAGGATTCCCGTATCCCCGTGATCCTTGACCTCCTTGCGGTTGGAACAGTAGCGGATCTCTTTCCCGTAAAGCTCGCTGATCGCCATGGTTGTCGCTACCGAAAGGGGAATTCCCTTGTAGGCCGGCCCGAAAAGCACGTCAAAGTCAAGGCCGTAGGCGTCATGGATTGCCTTTGCATAATATTCTCCCAGCCTGCGGAGCTGTGCGCCGGTCACATATCCTCCCGCATTCATGAAAAAGGGCGATTTCCTGCCGCTCTTTAAGGTAAACTCACCAAATTTAAGTACCTGGCTCTCTACCATGAACTCAATAAATTCTTTTTTGTAATTCTCCATTTTGCCACTCCTTCCTGTGAAAAATCAGGGAAAGAACTACTAAAACATTTTTCCAATTTTACCATATTTAGTATTTATATACAATCATTTTTGTTTTATCGTTTTAAAGTCACTATAAAGCAGATTACATTAACTTTCTCTCTGCGGGTCAGTTTGAAGAGACTTTACACCCAAACCGCTTATTGATATAATTATATTATCAAAATAATATGGATTTAAAGAAAGCAGGTGATCATATGGGAATGACAGATAAACAATTCCAGGGGTTTGTCCGTCTCACTTTAGCCCAGATTGACAGAGCCTTAGAAGAAACACCGGATAATAAGGGGTTACAGGAATTAAAGGACATCTTTCAAAATATGCTGGAAGATGGAAACTAAGTCCAAAGAGCTTCCTGAATCCTGTTCTCCCGCAGCCACGCAGTAAATGCGTGGCTCGGGTGTAAAGCTCTCACGGCTTTTCTGCCGGAGGCGCTTTCGGAGGCAGCCCTGCTTCCTTCATTTCTGTTACCTCATGATTTTTTCTGTTGACATCCTCACGCAGCAGCACATAAACCGTCGAGAGAAGCGGGATAAAGATCAGCATCCCCAGCACGCCCATGAGGCTGCCGCCGACGGTAACCGCCGCCAGCACCCAGATTGAGGGAAGTCCCACGGAATTCCCCACCACATGGGGATAAATCAGATTTCCTTCCACCTGCTGGAGCACGATAAACAGCACCACAAACCAGAAGGCCTTCACCGGATCATCCACCAGCATCAGAAAAGCTCCCACAAAGCATCCGATAAAGGCTCCCACTATGGGAATCAGCGCCGTAAACGCAATCAGAACGCCGATCATCACCGCATAGTCAAACCTGAAAAGCGTCATGGACACCGCAAACATCAGCCCCAGAATCACCGCCTCCGTACACTGTCCGGTGATAAAGTTGCTGAAATTCCGTTGCAGGAGAGTCAGCACTTTGCGCGTACTTTTGTACACCTTATGGCTGGTATAAGCTCTCAGCACTCTGTCGAACTGATTTCCCAGCTTTTCCTTCTGAACCAGAATATAGATGGAAAAGATCAGAGAGATAAAGAAGTTGACCGTACTGCTGATAATACTGCTGGCCACCGAAAAGGTGGAACCCAGCATACTCCCCACGCCATTCTGTAAAAAGCTCACCACCGTATTGAACAGAGATTTCCAGTCAATCTCCAGGTTTTCGTAATTGCCAAGCAGCTCTGTCAGCAAAGGATTGGCCGCAAAAATCACTTCAAGCTCCCCAATCATCTGATCCCAGAAAGCAGGGATTTTATTTGTGAGCACTCTGATGGTTCCCGCCAACTGGGGAATCACGGTAACGATCACCAGCGCAATGGCCAGAACCACCGCCAGATAAGCCATTGTAAGGCTTATTCCCCGGCTGGACTTTAAAAGCAGTTTGTTTGGCCTGGCTTTTTGCTTTTCCCTTCCAAAAAGCTTTTTTTCAAAAAAAGTCATGGGAATGTTGATTACAAAAGCAATCATTCCTCCAACGATAAAAGGCCTTAAAATCCTGATCAAAAACACCAGCATACTGCAGAGCAGATCAAATTTCATAAGGACAAGTATCATCAACGCCGTGAAAAGAATCAGCCCCCTGATTTTCTTCAGGTTTTTCCTGTTCAAATTCATACTATTCCTCTTCTCTTTTTCGTCACGCAGCAAAATATTACAATACTTCCAACACCTTTAAGAGATATTCCCACATTCTGTTTACTGAGGAAATGCTCAGCCTCTCTCCCGTGGTATGAATATCCTTCATATCCGGTCCTATTGACACACAGTCAAGCCCCGGTATCTTATGAGCCAGAAGTCCGCACTCCACACCCGCATGAATTGCCTCTACCACCGGCTCTTTCTGATAAAGATTCCGGTACACCTCCACCATCTTATCCCGAAGAGGCGATGTCTTCCGATAGGTCCAGCCAGGGTAATCTCCGGTCACCTCTGTCCCTGCGCCAACCAGATAAGCCAGACTCTTAAGCTTTCCTACAAGGGCATCTTTGGCGCTGTCAATAGAGCTTCGCACCGAAATACCGATTCTGATCTTATCATCAGTCATGCGAAGCAGGCCCGGATTTAAGGAGGTTTCTACCAGGCCGGGCATAGCGCTGCTCATGGCCTGCACGCCATAGGGAACCGTATTCAGCAGATCAATGGCTCTCCTGCTGAGGGCCTCCCCCAGTACCTCAGCTTTCCCCGTATCCTGAAAGCTTGCTTCTATCTTTACTTCCCCATCCTTATCTGCCAGCTCCCCTCTCAGCACCGCTCCCGTCTCAGCACAGATCTGAGCCACCATTTTCCGGCACTCTTCAGGCGAAAGAGGTGCCTTTTCCGCCTCCTGGTCCACATAGCCCGTCACCAGAAGGTCAGCACTGGCAGAAACCGGTATCGCGTTATCCGCAACGCCTCCCTCCAGGCTGTCAAGACACAGTTCCAGCTTTTCAGAAAGCCGGGCCAGAATTCTGCCCAGAATACAGATTGCATTCCCACGTTCCTTGTGTATCTCTCCGCCGGAATGGCCTCCTTTCAGGCCGCTCACGCTGACCCGGCAGAAAGTCCCCTGCTTTGTCTTCCTCTCAAAGGAAAGTATCATATTTACCCTTGCTCCTCCGGCACATCCGGCAAGAAAGATTCCCTCCTCCTCGGAGTCCAGATTGATCAGACGTCTGGCCTTCAGCGGGGAGACTGAAAGGGCTCTTGCCCCGTCCATTCCCACTTCCTCATCCACCGTAAATACCAGTTCAATCCTGGGATGGCGGTATTCCTTTCCATCCAGAAGCGCCAGACCGTAGGCCAGGGCAATTCCGTCGTCTCCTCCCAGACTGGTGCCCTCCGCGAAAAGCCAGTCGCCCTCTGTTTTCAGCTTAAGTCCATCCTTTTGCATATCTATGGTACATTCCGGCTCCTTCACTGCCACCATATCCATGTGTCCCTGAAGCATCACCGGCTCATGCTCCTCATAGCCGGGCGTCGCCTCTTTGATAATAATCACATTCCCAAGCACATCCTGATAATATTCCAGGTTTCTCTTTCGGGCAAATTCCGCCAGGTAATCGCTGATTCTCTGCGTGTTCCCTGAGCCATGGGGAATCTGACAGATTTCCTCAAAAAAAGTAAATACGTTCGCCGGTTTCAGTTCCTTAAGCATATTCGGACCTCCTTAATTTCAAAACGGCATGGTCTGTGACAGGCCATACCGTTCCCTTTACAATAAGCTGGCTCGCAAAGCGTGACAGCGTTTGTCAACATAAGGACAGTTGCGAAGCGCTCTGTCCGTTGTTTGTTACGAATAAAATGTTATGCAACCTTGCTCCTGGCAATCTCGGCCAGCGCCTTAAAGCCTTCCGCATCGTTAACTGCCATTTCCGCAAGCATCTTTCTGTTAATTTCTATTTCCGCAAGCTTAAGCCCGTGCATAAACTTGCTGTAGGATAACCCATTCATCCTTGCCGCCGCATTGATACGTGCAATCCAGAGTCTTCTGAACTGACGCTTTCTCTCCTTGCGGCCCGCATAGGAAGTAGCAAGGGCTCTCATCACTGACTGCTTCGCTACTCTGTACTGTTTGCTTCTGGCTCCCCTGTAGCCCTTTGCAAGTTTTAATACTCTGTTATGTTTTCTTCTGGCGTTCATGCCGCCTTTAATTCTTGCCATGTCTTACGTCCTCCTTATCGATTCATGATTCTCTGCCAATTACTTCCTATAAATAAGGCAACACCTTTTTCATGTTCTTAACATTGGTCTTGTCCGTGATTGCCGGCTGCCTTAAGTTTCTCTTTCTCTTGGGAGACTTCTTGGTTAAGATATGGCTCTTGTAAGCTTTGCTTCTCTTTAATTTACCTGTACCTGTAGCTTTAAAACGCTTTGCAGCAGAACTTTTGGTTTTCATTTTAGGCATAACTGTTTCCTCCTGTATATTATTGATTTTCTGCCGACGGGCAAACCCTCCCCGTCTCTCTATTTTAACTGGCAGGCTAACGCTTTTCAGTTAAAAACATAGTCATACTTCTTCCTTCCACCTTCGGCGGCTTCTCAACCACACAAATGTCAGACAGAGCCTGGACAAAATCATCCAGAATGTGTTTGCTGTTGGCCATATGGGCCATCTCACGCCCGCGGAATCTTAGGGTAATTTTCACCCTGTCTCCTTTGGAAAGGAATTTCCTTGCCGCATTGACCTTGGTATTAAGATCATTGGTATCAATGTTGGGAGAAAGACGGATTTCCTTAATCTCAATCACTCTCTGCTTTTTCTTTGCTTCCTTCTCCTTACGTGTCTGTTCATACTTGAACTTGCCATAGTCCACCAGCTTGCACACCGGCGGCTTAGCTGTGGGCGCAATCTTTACAAGATCAACCCCGGCCTCCTCAGCCTTCTGCAGAGCTTCCCGGGATGACATAATTCCAAGCTGTTCCCCGTTCTCCCCTATTACGCGTACTTCTCTGTCCCTAATCTGTTCGTTAATGAATAAATCGCTAATGGCTGTAACCTCCCTACATAATATCATTAATACCCAATCGAGTAGGGGAATGTTCTTCTCCACTACTCGCCGCGCGGGGCGCACGCTGCGTAAGCAGCAAATTCCTCTGTGCGCCCCTGCGCATAAAAAAGCGGACAGCTTACACTATCCACTCACAATTTTCTTCCCTGTCTCCGCATAATGGCATCCCCATATGCACAAACTCAGAGCCACAGTTATATTTGCAGCCGCTTTTGGGATATAAACGCCTGTAAGCCCAATCGCCACAGGGTGAGAGTGGATACTCTGCTTCTTTTGGTATTAACCGCATACTCATCAATCATAAAGCCATCACTTAAAATTGTCAATACCTGTTTTTACATTTTTAAAATTTTTTATCGCTTTATGATTTATTTCTTCTTATTGCCTGACAGGGCATATCGCTTCTTATCTCTACTTATCTCCCTGTGCCAGGCTCATCTCCCCTTCTCTGACCAGCCGGATCTCCCCATCGGAGATCTCAAAATCCGCCATCAGTTCATCGTCATTCATCTGGCTGTAAGTGATGGTGTATGTGTCCTCCCCCAAAATCATATAGGCAAGCTGCTGCATCATATCATCATCAATCTTACAGGTGCTGCACACCTTATATCCCGGAACGCCTTCCATATCAATCCGCTCAAAGGATTCAATTGTAACTGAAATCTCCTGTCCGCTCTCCCGATAGGCTTCTTCCACCAGCTTCTGATAGCTTTCCTTCGTCAGTTCCTGAGAGACATTGCCGCCGCCACTGCCCTCCGACACCGTATAATATATATTGGAGGAATCAAGAGGGCTTCTCTCATGAATATACATTCCCGGAATTTCCTCCGATTCATGATAGCCTGTGGGAATCAGCACGGCGCAACAGCTTACTTCTTCCCTGCCGCTTTCCGTCTCCGGTTCCCTGATCTGAAATTCTTTCATTTCTATGTATTCGCTCTCCTGGCCATCCTCCGACCAGATTCCGGCCACTGTGATCACCTTTTCTCCGCAGCCCGTCAAAAGTAATGCGAGGGATGCAAGAAGCAGTATTCTCTTTTTCATAAAATCATATCCTTGCTTTTTTGTACGGGAAAACCCGCCAGTTCTTATTTAATCACAAAAAGGAACAAAATACAAGAGCCGGTTCATGAGATAAACCTCATCCTTCACCGGCTCTTATCTTCTTTTTATCTATTCCTTCAGATCATTATCTCTCTGCAAAGGTAGCGCAGGAAGTCTGCCTGCAGTCACAGGCGCCGCATCCTTTGATATCCACATGGTCTGCCGTACACTTGTAATTGCTGTTATGGAGACAGTTTGATGCCTCGCAGTCGATGCTTATGGTCTTACTGGGGTGCTCGATTGCACTGGTAAAACGATCTCCTCTGGCTTCTGTAAAGCTTTCACAGCAGGTTTCATCCTCACAGCAGGCACGCTTTCCGCCTACCATAATATCTCCCTTGCAGCAACAATTGCTGCTGTTATAAGCACAGTTATCCACCGCACATCTTAATTCAGCCATTGCCATACCTCCTTCATAATCGCTTTTCAATATCAGTATGGCTTATTTTTCAGGTTTTATACAAAACAGAACAATTTTTTATTTTGTGTTCTTTAACTGATAAAGGTTAAACCAGTACCGCTCCACCATGACGCTGGCTTTTTCCTCCGCTACAATGCCAAAATTTCCCCATTTTTCAATGATCTCCTCCCTGGCATTGCCGCTGCCGCAGAACCAGACTCTCTCATGCTCCCTGATAAGAACTTTCAAAGCATCGATTCCCGCTTCGTCCGAAAATTCTCCCTCCACCAGAGCGTGATTTTGCGGATACATTTCCACAATCAGTGTTTCCGGCTCTCCGTACCACAGATAAGTCTCGTTTGGCAGATAGAAGGAAACCACTCCCTGTGTCTGGTCAAAATTAAATACCACCGCATCCTCTTTTTCTATCTGTGAAAGCGCTTCCCGGACGTCTGCCATCTGCACCCTTTTCCACATTTCCTCTCCGTAAAAAGCGCGGTAATTCCTAAATCCCACCAGCAAAAATAACAGAAATATGGGAAAAAAGACAGCTTTCTTCTTTTTCCACCGTGATAAAAGTATGGCAAAAGCCAGCCAGAAAAGCCCCATGGCAGGCAGCATGTACCGATATACAAAAATCGGCCTGATCAGCAGAGAAGCCGCAAATCCAAAAACCACAATCCCCGCCAGAGCCCCCACACAACAGGACGCAAAATAATTCTCACTTCTTTTTCTCCCCCCTGTTAATGCTCCCCCAAAGAGCCCCGCATAAATCACAAACAGTATTACCGCCAATATCACATTGAGCTTTTCACTGGAAAATGCAGGCTGGAACAGAAACTTCACACAACCGCCTAAAGTCCGCCAGGTGACCGGCTGGATCCAGTAATTTTCCTTCACCTGTCCTACCTGCAGCCTTACTGCGCCGAAAATCCAGGGCAGATACCCCAGGGCACAAAAAAAGCCGCTTGCCAGAAAAGCCTTCCATTCCTCCTGAAGCCTTCTCCCTTTCAGGAAGGCAAACAGCAGGCATGCATAGATCATCACGGCCCCCACACAGGCAAAATAATGGGTATAACAGGCGGCAAGGGAATACAGGGATAGTGCCGTCCAGTTGACAATACGGCTCTTTTTATCTGTGTCAAGTGTCAGTTCATAGGCATGAAGCATCCCGGCGGTAACAAAAAACAGGGCGTAACCGTACATCCGCACCTCCACTGTATATCCCCCGAGCTGCGGCATGGCCAGCACCAGAAATGCAAAAAGACCGGCGGCAAGCAGTCCAAAATGTCTGCGCACCTTCACTGCCCCATAGAGCAAACACAGGGAAAACGGCAGCACCGAAACAAGTTTTGCTACCGCCACCGGTGTAAACAGCCCTGCCGCATAAGTACCGGATGCAGATGCTGCGCCGGAATCTGCCCCCAATACCTGAAACAGCATAAGAAACAATTTGACAATGATATAATAAAGCGGCGGATGAACATCCCTGGCGGTAACAGAAATAAGTTCACCAAAGGACTGGCCTGCCAGTCCCATGGTGAACAGTTCGTCATACCATATGTCATCACTAAAGCACAGAAATACGGAGACTGCCAGAAAACCGGCCGCCAGCAGAAACAGTAACATCCCCAGGATTGCATCCCATGCAGGTTTCCTTTTCATGTCCACTCCTATCGGCTTTCATGTTTATGGTGGCGCGCCGTGCCAGCGGCGCATGTTCTTTTACTTTGTTTCTTCCTTTACTTCTTCCCTGCGAATCTCTTTCGTCCTGATCTCTTTGCAGATCTGATCGATGAACTCGCCTAAAGGCTTCACGCCCTCATCTCCCGCAAAACGGCTTCTCACGGACACAGCAGAGTCCGCCTCCTCCTGCTGGCCCACAACCAGCATATAAGGAAGCCTTGCAAGCCTTGCCTCCCGGATCTTAAAGCCGATCTTCTCCGAACGGTTGTCCACTTCTGCCAGCACGCCGTTTTTCTTAAGCTCCGCCCTGACTTTTTCCGCATACGCCTCATATTTATCGGAAATGGGAAGCACACGCACCTGCTCAGGGCACAGCCAGGTGGGGAATTTCCCCTCATACTTCTCGATCAGCCAGGCCAGGGTTCTCTCATAGCATCCCATTGAGGTTCTGTGAATGATATAAGGACGCACCTTATCCCCGTTCTGGTCGATATAATACATATCGAAGTTTTCGGCAATGGCACAGTCAAGCTGGATGGTGATCATGGTGTCTTCCTTGCCGTACACATTTTTGGCCTGAATGTCGATCTTCGGCCCGTAAAAGGCAGCTTCCCCGTCGGCTTCCGTGAAGGGAACTCCGTAGTCAACCAGAATCTCCCTGATCTTGCTCTGGGTGGATTCCCAGTACTGCTCGTCTCCTAGGTACTTCTCCTTATTATTGGGATCCCACTTGGAAAGGCGGTAAGTCACCTCATCCTGGAGTCCTAAGGTGGTCAGGCAGTACACTGCCAGGTCAAGGCATCTCTTGAGTTCTTCCCCCGCCTGGTCAGGGCGGATGATCAGATGGCCCTCGGAAATGGTAAACTGACGCACCCTGGTAAGGCCGTGCATCTCACCGGAATCCTCATTACGAAACAGCGTGGAAGTCTCCCCGTAGCGCAGAGGCAGATCCCGGTAGGAATGCTGGGTTGCCTTATATACATAATACTGGAAAGGACAGGTCATGGGACGAAGGGCAAATACCTCCTTGTCCTTTTCCTCCTCTCCCAGCACAAACATGCCTTCCTTGTAATGATCCCAGTGTCCGGAAATCTTGTACAGATCGCTCTTGGCCATGAAAGGAGTTTTGGTTCTCACATATCCCCACTCGTTATCCTCCAGATCCTCAATCCAGCGCTGCATGGTCTGAATCATTTTTGCCCCTTTGGGCATCAGCAGCGGCAGTCCCTGTCCAATCACATCCACAGTGGTAAACAACTCCATCTCACGCCCTAACCGGTTGTGATCGCGAAGCTTGATATTTTCAAGATAAGTCAGGTATTCATTCAGCTCTTCCTTTTTGTTGAAAGCTGTGCCGTAAATTCTCTGGAGCATGGCATTTTCAGATTTTCCCCTCCAGTAGGCGCCGGAAGAAGAAGTCAGCTTAAAGGCTTTAATTCCTTTCGTGCTCATCAGATGAGGGCCTGCACACAGGTCAGTAAACCCTCCCTGGTCATAAAAAGAAATTTCCGCATCCTCGGGCAGATCCCGGATCAGCTCCACCTTATAAGGCTCGCCTTTTTCCTCCATCAGCTTCAGGGCTTCCTCCCTGGGCAGGGTAAAGCGCTCTAATGAATGCCCTTCCTTGATGATCTTCTTCATCTCAGCTTCCAGCTTATCCAAATCCTCTCTGGAAAAGGGTTCATGTTCAAAATCATAGTAATAACCGTTATCAATTGCCGGGCCGATTGCCAGCTTCGCCTGCGGGAATACCCGTTTCACGGCCTCTGCCAGCACATGGGAACAGGTATGCCTTACCACCCTGAGTCCTTCCGGGTCATTGGCGGTGAGGATATTTAAGCTGCAATCCTCCTCCACAACCGTTCGCAGGTCCACTACCTGGCCGTTTATCTCTCCGGCGCAGGCGGCTCTTGCCAGTCCCTCGCTCAAATCTTTCGCAATCTCATAAACACTCTTAGGGCTGTCATACTCTTTTACAGCCCCGTCCTTTAATGTAATCTTCATGCGTTTTCCAGCTCCTTCTCTTCTACTTCCTGCCAGTCTGCAATCTTATCCTGTCCTTTGTCGGTTTGATCTTTGTCCTTCTTATCGCCTATACCGTTTCCCCGGTTTCCGTTGCCGCTGTTATTTCCGTTGTTGCTGCCAATGGTCGTGGATTTTCTCGGTGAAACCAGCATACCAAACACGATTCCGCCCAGGACGCAGACTGCTGTGGTAAGCAGAAACTCCTTTTTGCTCATCATGACAATATCCGTCAGTGACGCTTTAAATTCTTCCCATTTTTCTTTCATAATATATTCCTTTCTGCGGCCTTCAGGCCGTGGTGATGCGACGCTTTGCGGCGCATGAATATTTTTTATAAGGTAAATGTTTCCCCTATGTATTGTAACATTAAGAAATTGGTTCGTAAAGAAAATCTCTCAAAAGACTCCTTTCAAAAACGTTTAAACTCAGGAAAATATTCGATTTCCGCCCTGCCCACAATCTCATCCTTCTCAACGAATTTATCATTCCAGTATCTGGAGTCAAGGGAATTATTCCTGTTATCCCCCATAACGAACCAGGAATCCTCCGGCACCACATAGGGGCCAAAATCCTCGCTCAACTCCTCCCGGATATAATCTTCGCTCAGCGGTTCATCATCAATATAGATCATGCCGTCAATCCCCTCGATCTTTTCTCCCGGCAGACCGATAATCCTCTTTAAATACATGGATTTTCCATCATCCGGGAAATAAAAGGCAATGATATCTCCCCGCCTGGGAGCTTCGCCCAGATAGGCCAGCCGATTGATGATGATCCGGCTCCCCTTCATGATGGTGGTTTCCATGGAGCCCGTCGGCACCTGGGCATTGGCAATCAATGTATGGCTGACCACAAAAGCCAGGACAAGGGCTATTAAAATCACCTTCGACCAGTCCAGGATTTCATACAGGATTCTGTTTATCAGCTTTTTTTCTTTCATTTTGACTCTTTCCTTTCCATACTATGTCATCCTATCACAATTGAAGGAGGTTGACAATCTTTTCGGAACGAATAAAAGTAATGCCGGCTTTTTCTTTACATGCTCTTTCAAAACATATATACTGAAAAAAACGGGAAGGAGAACCATATGAATATCCAGATTATCACCGACTCCGCGTCGGACATTGTAAACCCTGAGCGCGGGGATGTGACCGTCATTCCCATGACTATTACCTTCGGGGAGAAAGAGTTTCTTGACGGTGTAACCCTCACCCACCAGGAATTTTTTGAACGACTGATCGAATGTGACGAACTGCCTACCACCAGCCAGATTTCTCCCTTTGCCTTTACACAGGCCATCCAAAAGGTGACGGAAAACGGCGACTGCGCCATAGTCATCACCATGTCCGGCAAACTCTCCGGCACTTACCAGAGCGCCTGCATTGCGGCAGAAGAATTTGAGGGAAAGGTTTTTGTAGTGGACAGCGAAAATGTCACTGTGGGAGAAAGAGCTCTGATCGAATATGCCCTGCGCCTTAAGGATGTCGGTCAAAGCGCCATAAGCATTGTGGAAGAACTGAACAGGGCAAAGAAGCGCATTCAGCTCATCGCCCTGCTGGACACTCTGGAATATCTGAAAAAGGGCGGCCGCATTTCCAAAACCGCGGCTCTTGCAGGCAGTGTTCTGTCAATCAAGCCTGTAATCGGCATTGTGGACGGAGAGGTGGCCATGCTGGGAAAGGCAAGAGGCTCCAAACAGGGAAACAACCTTCTGGCAGAGCATATCAAAAAGGCCGGAGGCATTGATTTTGAAAAGCCTTTTTTCCTTGGCTATACCGGATTAAGCGATGCTCTGATGCAAAAGTACATCAAGGACAGCGAAGCCCTCTGGATTGAGCATATGGGAGACATGCCCTCCGGGAATCTGCCCATTGCTACCGTTGGGGGAACGATCGGAACCCATGTGGGGCCGGGAGGGATTGCGATTGCTTTTTTTGCGCCTTACAAAGCCTGACAACGAATGCCAGGCTTTCGCAGGATATCTTATAAAGCCGCATCTGCCTGATTGTCATCACAAATTGCCAGACGGTACATGAAAAGACCTCCCATTTTCATATTTTTGCAGCAACCCTTCAATCTGCAGATTCAAACTTTCCGGCAGGCTGCTCGTGCTTTCATCAGACACTTTCAGCCACAAATGCAGCTTTTGATATCCTCCTGCCTTTCTTCTGCCTTTCTTTTCCGGTTCTCCTGCCGCCTGCAGTTTGAGCCTTGTTCTTCTCTGCTCAAAAAGAGGTATGATGACATAATACAACCTGTCATCCAAAAAGGAAAGATACCCCAGTTCCTGCCCGGCCTGATCTTTCAGGTAAAGCCTGTGCTTTTTCAGACGGGAAGGAGTAAGCATCTCCCCTTTTTCCGTTTCCCTGCCTTTTTCCGTAAGCTCCAGCATGGCCGGTATATAAAATATCCTGCTTCCTTCCTGAGCGCTTTCTTTTTCCCTGGCAAGCTCCCCAAGCAGAGCCAAGCCGTCAATAAACTGCTGGGAGAGCAGATAAGTAAGCTCCGGCTGGATTTCCTGCCGGAGCACTGTCAATTCCCTTCTTCGCAATCTGTCATCGATTTCATCCAACAATTCTTTGCCGCACTGGTACATGCTCAGCAGAAAGAGCGGAAAATCCTCTTCCGTTTTCCAGAGATATTTTCCTCTGGCAACGGGAAAGCTCCCCAAAATGTTGCCCTCCTGGTCCTCCGCATAGTAAAAAACCTGCCGCTCTCTGTAAGCGTTTGGATTCATGGGGGCATTCATCTTTTTCCATTTTTCAGGGCGCTCCCTGCCTTGTATTTCTCTGCCGGTTTCTCTGCGGAGTATCTCATAGGCAAGGTTGACCTCCTGCGCGCTGTAAGCATGGTTTCCCTCAGGCGCGCCGCCGTCCGGATGTACCTGCCTCATGATCTGTCTGTACCGCTTCTTGATTTCCGCCGTTTCGGCATCCGGCGCAATACCCAGAATCCTGCATGCTTCTTTTCTGGTCAAAATAATCAGATTTCCTTTCCGTCAATCAGGACGAGCTTTACTTTGGTTGACACCTCAAAGGGACAGCCGTCGGTGGTGACAATATCCGCATCCTTGCCGATTTCAAGGGAACCTACCCGGTCTGCAATCCCCGCATGCTTTGCCGGATTGATGGTGATCGCCTGCAGTGCCGCAAAAGGATCCATTCCTGCCTGTACCGCCAGCCCAGCACACAAAGGGAGATACTCCTGGGGAATCACCGGAGAATCCGTGATGATGGATACCTGACAGCCTGCGGCTGCCAAAACTCCCGGTGTTGTCCAGCTCTTATTGCGCAGCTCAAACTTGGAAGCGCTGGTAAGGGTCGGCCCCACCGCCAGCGGCACATTTTCCTTTGCAAGCTCCTGCGCAATCAAATGCCCTTCCGTCACATGCTCCAATGTGATTTTCACCCCAAATTCTTTGGCAATACGCAGGGCAGTGAAAATATCCTCCGTGGCATGGGCGTGCGCTTTCAGGGGAATTTCTCCCTTTAACACGGGAATCAAAGCCTCCAGCTTCATGTCAAAGGCAGGCTTTTTGGACACATCCTCCCCTGCGCTTTCTTTCTTTTCCATATATTCCCTGGTTTTAAAGAGCATCTCCCGAAGCAGGGCTGCTGTGGTCATCCGGCTGGAATCCTTTTTCTCCCGATATACTCTCTTGGGATTTTCACCAAAGGCACACTTCATGGCAACTCTGTCCCGCACCACCATGTCATCCACTCTCTTCCCGACTGTTTTAATGGTGGTAAAGGTTCCGCCCAGCACATTGGCGCTCCCCGGACCCACGCAGACACAGGTAACTCCCGCCGCTGCCGCGTGAGGAAAAGCAGCATCCATCGGCTTCACTCCGTCGATTCCGCGCAGGTGAGGTGTTACAATATCGTTCATTTCATTGTAATCCATTCCCTCGTAGCCAATCCCATAGCCGTCAAGGCCGATATGCCCATGAGCCTCCACAAAACCGGGGTACACCTGGAGCCCCCCGGCATTTATAATCGTAACGTCCTCCCCAGTCTCCAGATTTTCGCCGATTGCCCTGATCTTTCCGTTTTCCACCAGGATATCGCCCTGGAAGGCTTCTCTGTGAATGGCATCATGAATCATACCGTTTTTTACACATAACATAACCCAAATCCTCCTCTGGTCTGATAACGCTTACTCATTTTCCTTCGGCAGTTCAATTCTGATATGCACGTCACGGAGCTGCTTCTCGTCCACCTCCGAGGGTGCTCCCATCATCACATCCTGAGCGGTCTTGTTCATGGGGAAAGGAATGATCTCCCGGATGCTCTCCTCCCCGGCGATCAGCATCACCATCCTGTCCACACCGGGAGCGATTCCGGCGTGGGGCGGCGCACCGTAACAGAACGCATTGTACATGGCCGGGAATTTGGCCTTCACATCCTCCTCCTTAAGCCCTACAATCTCAAAAGCCTTGACCATGATTTCCGGGTCGTGGTTTCTGACCGCACCGGAGGAAAGCTCCACTCCATTACACACCAGGTCATACTGATAGGCATAGATATCCAGCGGATCCTTTGTGGTGAGAGCTTCCATACCGCCCTGGGGCATGGAAAAAGGATTATGGCAGAATTCCAGTTCTCCTGACTCCTCCCCAATCTCATACATGGGGAAATCCACAATCCAGCAGAACTCATAGCAATCCTGTTTCATATGGCTCTCGCAGGCGCTTCCCAGAAACCTGCGAAGCACCCCGGCGCTCTTAAGGGCATCCAGTTCCTTCCCGGCTGTCAGTCCCACAAAATCACCATTCTTAAGGCCAAGCGCTGCAATTACCTGCTCCCTGCGCTCCTTGAGGAACTTGGATATGCCACCGGTCAGATTGCCGCTCTCATCCACCTTAAACCAGTAGGCCTTCTGCCCGCTCTGCACCTCCACATCACTGCAGATTTTATCAATCACCTTCCTGGTAGCCGTAAAATTATCCACCACGATAGCCTTCACTTTTTGTCCCTCAAAAGGCTCAAAGCCGCAGCCCTCCATACACTCCGTGGCATCCTGCAGCACAAGATCGATTCGAAGATCCGGCTTGTCCGTTCCATATTTATTCATGGCATCCCGATAAGAAATTCTGACAAAGGGCGCGCTGGACGCAGTTTTGTACTTGCCATACTCTGCAAAAACAGGCGGAAGTACCGTCTCGATCACGCCGAACACATCATCCTGGGTGGCAAATGCCATTTCCATATCAAGCTGGTAAAACTCTCCCGGAGAGCGGTCTGCTCTGGCATCCTCATCCCGAAAGCAGGGAGCAATCTGAAAATACCGGTCAAACCCCGAGGTCATAAGGAGCTGCTTAAACTGCTGCGGCGCCTGGGGAAGGGCGTAAAACTTGCCTGGATGATTTCTGGAAGGAACCAGATAATCCCTTGCCCCCTCCGGCGAGGAACAGGTCAAAATCGGGGTTGTAATCTCCAGAAAGTCCTGCTCTGTCATTCGTCTGCGGATTTCTGCCACGATCTTACTGCGAAGTACGATCTTTTCCTTCACGGAAGGATTTCTCAAATCCAGATATCTGTATTTTAATCTGACCGCCTCATCTGCCTCCCTGGAGCGGTTAACCTCAAAGGGCAGCTCATTATAAATGCACTTTCCGAGAACCGTAATCTCCTCCGGCACCACCTCAATCTCCCCGGTAGGAATCTGGGTATTTTTGCTGGAACGCTCCCGCACCACTCCGGTGATGGAAAGGGTGGATTCATTGTTCACCCCGGAAAGCTTTGTCATCATTTCCTCTGTCTCGATCACTGCCTGGGTCACGCCGTAAAAATCACGCAGGATCAGAAATCCCAGATTTTTACTGACCTTGCGCATATTATCATACCAGCCCACGATTGTGACCTTTTTTCCCACATCTTCCATCCTGAGCTGTGCACATGTGTGCGTCCTTGACTGTACCATAATTTATAACCATGCTCCTTTCAAAAAGCCAACGGCTCTTTATTAACATAAGGGCTGTTCGCGAAGCGTACTGCCCGTTGTTTAACATAAGGATGACTGGCGAGAAGCCTGACATCCGTTGTTTTTTATAAACGCCTATATTATACACATTCCGGCAACATTCTGCAATCACCGTTTCCAGGCCGTCACTGCACCACCCCTGTGCCGCTCCTGGTCCACAAAATCTTTTCGCTGATCATCTGATCGATATCCATTCCTATAATCTCTGACGCCCTTGCCTTGGCGGCGGCTTCATTTGCCGTGCCAAGATTTTTGTAAATCTCGTAGGCAGGCTTTTTATTTCCTTCCAGGTCGTAAAGCCCAAGCGCCAGGTGGCTTTCCATCTCATACGCTTCATCGGTCTGCCTGAAAAGCATAAACGCATCCACATCCGGAAGGGAAGCAGCCTTCAGGTAGCCATAGGCAACGGATGCTTCCTGAGCCTCGGTGCCAAAGCTGGAGGTATACCCGACTTCTGCAAGGGAAATGCTCCGAACCTGCCCCTGCGGATTCAAGAACTGCTCCCGATGCATATAATCCACTAAAACATCGATGTTCTGCATGGTAATATACAGAGAACTTAAGCTGTTCTTCACCCACACTGCCGGGCCGTTCCAGGCGTAAGGGTCATATAACGGGGAATTATAAGGATGGAAGGAAAGCCCCCAGTCAATATTCCCTTCCCGGTTGATATAATAGTTAAACTGATCCAGATAATCCTTGGACAGGAAGCTTCCCGGATTGGACTTGCGCTGCCACTCCTGATCAATGGAATTGTAAACCCGCACATTGGCATTCATACTTTTTAATTCATTATAAAAAATCCGAAATGCCTTTACATAGATATTGACATTTAAATCCAGCGACGTAGAATTCGTATACCACCAGGAAGTCCGGGCGTTTACCTCATTGCCGATAATCCAGTTATCCACCTGGCCGCAGCCGGTTTTTCCGCTGTAGCGCTGTCCCAAAAAGGCGGCCATTGCTTTCAGATAATCCACGCCGGAGGCATCTGCCACGTTCAGGGCATAGCCCGGGCAGTCCCCGCCCACGGCCAGGGGATGAATCAGGCGCTGGGAATAAGCCCCTTTTCCGCTGTTTAGAAGAACCATGGTCACCTGTACCCCATAGCGGTTAAATCCCTGGATTGTGGAATCATATTCCGAGAGCATCCAGCCGTTAAAATAAAAAGTCTGTCCATTATAGTCAAAGGGTACCGCCCCCGGAACCGACTCTTCCGAGCAAATATCATCCAAATCCATATTGTAGACTACCTGCTGGATTCCCATCTCCTGCAGCTCTCCGTTTGCCACTCTTGTGATATCCGGCAAAATCCCTTTAATTCCGGTATCTCTTCTCTCGCAGGTATATGCCGCAAGCGCTTCCGGATTGGTAATATAGTGCTCATCGCTCACCTGGATCATCTGGCCGTCCCGCTTTACCGCCACCAGAAACTTACGGCTCAAATTGGAATCCGGCGTATTATAATTCAGGGGAAAACTCACCGAAACCGACTTGCCCGCCTCCGTGCCGGCGACAATGTCCCCTTTCGGTCCGTCCTCATAGACCTCGTCCGCATAAATATAGAATTTACCGTCATCACTGGATGGAACACTGCCCGCTTCCAGCTGGCAGACCACCTCTGGTCCGGAAATCTGACAGGAGGAAATGGCAACCGGCCGTCCTGCCGCCTCCGCATATAAAACATTGCCATTTCCAGCCAGCACGCCGCCCAATACCAATGCCGCCGTAAACATCATCGCCATCATCCTGCTGCTTTTCTTTGACACAAAAAGTGTTTGCAAAGTGTTTCGTCTTTTGATTGCTTTTTTCATAAGATTTTATCCCTGCCGTTTTTTATTCTTTTGAAACAGTTTCTATCGTGATTATACCACTTAATCCATGCAAAGTCCATTTCCCTGATTTTTTCCTTATTTTTTTTGAGACGGCCTTGCCGGAATAAGGCTGACAAAATATAATAGATTCCGAGGTGCTTAAGATGTATCAGGAAATTGCAGATTTTATATATGAAACATATGGACTGGTCTGTCATTTTGTCACTCCCGTCGATGGCGGATGGCTGAACAGGCTGTGGAAAGCTTCCTCCTGTCAGGGAGAACTGCTGATCAAGCAATACAGCACGAAACGCTATGACAGGAAAAAACTGAACTTAATTGAATATGCCCTGCAAAGGCAGCTGCTTCTTGAGCAGGCCGGGATCCCCTGCCCGCACATTTTCCGGAACGGCGGACGCATTCTTCATTATCATGGCGATACCCCCTATATGGTTATGAGCTTTTGCGAGGGCAGAAAGGAAGAGCCCGGCACGATATCCCTTACCCGGATGGAGAGTCTCGGGCATGCCTGCGCCCTGATGCATCTGGCTTTTTCCAGGCTTCCTCTTACAGATGTGCGCGGCTTTCCCATCGACTGTGAAAAGCTGCTGGCTTCTCTTTGGGAGAATTATTACAGCCGCAGGCAATGCCTGTCCGAAGATGCTCCCCTGGAATATAAGGAAGCTCTGCTTGCCCAGGAGCCCATTTTAAGGGAACTCTCAACAGACTTCTTCCAGAGCTTACCCATGGGCATCGCCCACGAGGACTTTACTCCCGATAATTTACTTTTCTGTAAAAATGGTGTGTCGGCAATTATTGACTTTGACCGCAACCAGTACGGTTTTGTGTGGCACGACATCGGAAGGGCTCTGCTTTCCTTCGCCCTGGAAGATACTGCGGCAGGCATCCCCGGCAGGCTGAATGTCAGTAAAATTCATGCTTTCATCAGGGGTTACAGCCGGGTACTTCCGCTTACCACTGCAGACGCGGCGGATGCCTTACGCATTTCCTGGTGCATTGAAGTCCTGTGGTGGATTATGCCCTCATGCTTTTCCGCCGAAAAAAGTAAAGCCACAAGATATCGGGATGAAATCCTGTGGCTTACAAATCACTGGTTTGCTGTTGACGGGCCTTTACAAAATATATGAAAAAGAGGGCTATTCCGGTATTCGCACCAGATCCTTCACCACCTCTCCGGCAATGAGCAGGCCTGCCACAGAAGGGACAAACGCTGTGCTTCCCGGAATATTTCCGCATCCCCGGTCATCCGGCCGGGCACAGGCCTGCTTCGGCTGAATGGGCATTTCCTCTGAGTACACTACCTTCAGCTTTTCCACTCCCCGCTTTTTCAGTTCTCTGCGAATAACCCTGGCAAGAGGGCAGACCTTTGTCTGATAAATATCCGCCACTTTAAACTGACTTCCATCCAGCTTATTTCCCGCTCCCATACTGCTGATAATGGGAACGCCCTTTTCCCCTGCCTTCATCACAAGGGCAATCTTCGCCGTCACGGTATCCACGGCATCTACCACATAGTCGTATTTTTCAAAAGGAAACTCCCCGGCATTCTCCGGAAGGAAAAAACAATCATAAGCCCGCACAAACGTGCCCGGATTAATGTCGTGAATCCTCTCCCTCATGGCATCCACCTTTAACTGTCCCAGCGTTTTGTGCGTGGCAATGATCTGCCGGTTTAAATTAGTAAGGCACACTTTGTCATGATCCACCAGATCCAGCGCGCCTACGCCGCTTCTGGCAAGAGCCTCGCACACATATCCTCCAACTCCGCCTATTCCAAAAACTGCTACACGGGCCTTCTTCAGCCTGTCCATGGCTTCCTCTCCCAGGAGCAGTTCCGTCCGGGCAAAGGGTTCTTCTTCGCTCCCTCTTTCCATTACAGGAAGCCTGTCATCCCCGTCCATCTGATTCGTCTCCTGATGCCACCGGATCATATCCGCAAGAGTGATACCGTCTACCACCTGATTTACCGCATCGTTGACCTTTTCCCAGATTTTTGCCGATACACAGTCCCTCCTGCGCCCGCACTCCACAGGATGCTCTCCCACGCAGCTTACCGGTGCAAGATCCTTTTCTGTTGTCCTCAGAATCATGCCTACCGTATATTCTCCAGGGTCATTCTGCAGCCTGTAGCCTCCCTGTGCTCCCCTGATACCGCTCACAAAGCCTGCTTTATTTAAAACAGAAATAATCTGCTCCAGATATTTTTCAGAAATCTGCTGTCTTTCGGCAACCTCTTTCAGCCTGATTGGTTCTCCCCTGTCATTGATTGCCAGATCCAGCATCAGCCGCAGGGCATATCTTCCTTTTGTCGATACCTTCATAAATGCTCTCCAGTTCTTATTCCTACTGTTTTAATATGAATTGTATCGCCCAGAATGAGAAAAGTCAAGCTTGCATCTTCCTGTCCGTCATGCTATAATATCTGGCATGGGGATATAGCTCAGTTGGGAGAGCGATACGTTCGCAACGTATAGGTCAGGGGTTCGAGTCCCCCTATCTCCATTTTTATCTTTTTTCTTTATAATCAAAATAATGTATTTCTTCATCTTTTCTGTCTTTATCTGCACACAGTTAGTTTTCCAGTCAAAAGACCGACAATTCAATGTACTTTGATAATTGAATAGACTTTACACTTTTGTTCCATTATCTTCTATGATCAGATTACCTGTCATTCACGAAAGGAGTAAAACAATATGACAACAAATGAAAAAATAGATTTGCTTTTATCAAATATGCTGGATATAAAAACCGGTATGGTGGATATGAAGTCCGATATGCTGAGCATGAAAGCCGATATACAGGGCTTAAAGGCTGAGGTTCAGATCTTAAAGAACGATGTCCAGGGCTTAAAGACCGATGTTCAGGAATTAAAGGCTGAGGTTCAGGAATTAAAGGCTGAGGTTCAGATCTTAAAGGACGATGTCCAGGGCTTAAAGACCGATGTTCAGATCTTAAAGGACGATGTTCAGATCTTAAAGGACGATGTTCAGATCTTAAAAACTGACGTTCAGAAATTAAAGGCTGAGGTCCAGGCTTTAAATGTCAGAGTTGATAATTTGGAAATAAAACTGGAGCAGTCCGTACATAACCTGAAAAATGAAATCCACAAAGAATTCTCTCTGGTTCTTGACGAAGTTGAACGAGTTCACAATATTCTCAATAAGCACATAGCCGATACCGCACGACATACCGCATAACAGCTGTATCATTGCAGCATCGAAATGACGCGCTCCACATATCATCTCAATCGGACAGGGAAGATTTTTATCCCTGCCCATCGCCCGGCCGTGCGCCGCTTTGGCGGCAGACTTCCAAGTGCCTCAGCGCATTGTGTACGGTCCTGCGCATCAAAAAGTGTAAAGTCTGTTGAATCATCAAAGACCTTACACTTTATTTTCGTCTTATCTCTTTTCCGCAATCTCTCCCTGCTTCTTATAAATGCTCCCTGCCGGGATGCAGCCGCGCACCATGCTGGTGGGATAAATATTGGTATTCCGGCCAATCACCGTACCGGGGTTGAGAACGCTGTTACAGCCAACCTCCACATTGTCGCCAAGCATGGCTCCCATCTTTTTCAGCCCTGTCTCTATCTTTTCCTCACCGTATTTTACTACGACCAGGGTCTTGTCACTTTTTACATTGGAAGTGATGGAACCGGCTCCCATGTGGGATTTAAAGCCAAGAATGCTGTCCCCAACATAGTTGTAATGAGGTGCCTGAACCTTGTTAAACAGAATTACATTTTTAAGCTCAGTGGAGTTTCCCACTACAGCCCCTTTTCCTACAATGGCATTGCCGCGGATAAAGGCGCAGTGGCGGATCTCAGCTTCCTCATCAATGATTGCCGGACCGTTAATAAAGGCGGTGGGCGCAATATTGGCAGACTTTGCCACCCACACCCGGTCCTTTACCTCGGTATACTTGTCTTTGGGAAGCCTTTTTCCCAGTGCCACAATGAAATCTCTGATTTTGGGCAGGAGCTCCCATGGATAAACCGCCCCTTCAAAGAGATCTGCCGCTATGGTTTCTTCCAGATTGTAAAGTTTTTCAATCGTAAATTGTTCCATTCTTCTCCTCTTTTCTGCGCTGACCTTCCTGCGCTTAATAAAATATTTTATATGGGTAAGCGCCAAAACGCTTTTCCTTATAAACTTCCTTTATTTTTTGTAATTTCCCGCCGCTTTCTGAAACTGCCTGTTTAACGCGAACTGATTATTCAGCCCCTTTACGATATTGGTTCTCCTGGACACAAAATCATCCAGCTTTTTCATGTATTCCTCCTCGGTGATGGTTCCTTCCGCCACCATGGTAAGACCTTTTTCCCAGCTTGCGGTGAGGGCCGGATCCAGCAATGGCCGGATAGAATTATCTACCACCTCATAGATCATCTCCCCCATCAGGGTAGGCGTCACAATCTGAGTTTTTTTGTTCAAATCCAGATACTTGATGTTTATGAGCTTCTTTAAGATTTCAGCACGGGTTGCTGAGGTTCCAATACCGCTGCCCTTGATCTGGCTTCGAAGCTCCTCGTCCTCGATCAGCTGGCCTGCATTTTCCATGGCAAGAATCATGGTGCCTGAATTATAGCGCTTGGGCGGCGATGTCTCCCCCTCTTTGATCTGCATATCCGAAACAGGCAGCTTTACCCCTTTTCTCAGGCGGCTCAGAGCCTCCAGAAGCTCTCTGTCAGCGCCCGCATCCCCTTCGCCCGCTTCCTCTTCCTCCTTTTTCCTGGAAAAGGAATATTTCACAGCCGCAAGATACCCTTCCTGCTCCAGCACCTTAAAGCTGGCGAAGAACCTCTCCCCTTTGACAGATACCTGAAGGGAAATCCTCAGATAGAGAGCCGGAGGGCAGAAAATACTCAAGAATCTGCGCACAATAACCTCATAAACTTTAAGAGCAGTGGGATTTAAAGAGTTCAGAGCACCCAAGCCCTGTCCCGTCGGGATGATTGCATAGTGATCCGTAATCTGCTTATCATTCACATATCTGGTCCCCGCAATCCCCTTAAAGCTTCCGCTCTCCAAAATTCCTGCCGAAAGCTCCTGCACCATGGCAAAGCCTGTCAGGCCCCTGATATTCTTGTGGATCTCCTTTGCAACCGCCGAGGAGAGCACCCTGGCGTCGGTACGGGGGTAAGTGGTCAGCTTTTTCTCGTAAAGCTCCTGGGCAATCCTTAAGGTTTCATCCGGGCTGATTTTAAAGAGCCTGGCGCAGTCATTCTGCAGTTCTGCCAGATTGTACAAAAGAGGGGGATTTTTTGTCTCCTTCTTCTTCTCAAGGGACTCCACTGCCCCCGTCACAGGCGGCTGTTCCATCAGAAAGCTGATCAGATTCTCCGCATCCTTTTTTTCCTTAAAACCGTTTTCCTTATACAAAAGGGGCGAACCGAAATATTTCGTATTTTCTACTGCTCTCCACTCGCATTCACAGCTCTTTTCCCCAAGAAGCAGGCTGGCAATCACACGATAAAAAGGAGTCTTCACAAACTCCCTGATTTCCCGCTCCCGGTTCACCACCATCCCCAGCACACAGGTCATTACCCTGCCCACGCTGATCACGGCCCGATCCGCTTTCAGATAGGATTTCACAGAGTTTCCATATTTGAGCGTGAGTACTCTGGAAAAATTGATACCCATAAGGTAGTCTTCCTTGGCCCGCAGATAGGCCGCTGCTCCCAGATTATCATACTCCGACAAGTCTTTGGCCTCCCGGATCCCCCGCAGAATTTCTTCTTCTGTCTGGGAATCGATCCAGACCCTTTTTCGCTTTTTTCCTTTCACATGCGCCTGCTGCTCTACCAGCCGATAGATGTATTCTCCTTCCCGCCCGGAATCGGTACAGACATAAATGGTCTCCACATCCTCACGGTTCAGCAGGGAACTGACAATTTGAAACTGTTTTTTTACGCTTTCAATCACCTCATACTTAAACTCAGCGGGAATAAAAGGAATGGTATCCAATGACCACCTTTTATATTTTACATCGTAAACCTCCGGATAGCTCATGGTGACCAGATGTCCCACACACCAGGTGATTACTGCGTCTGCGGATTCCATGTAGCCGTCTCTGCTGCCGGCGCTTAAATGCAGCGCTTTCGCAAACTCCCTTGCCACACTGGGCTTCTCCGCTATATAAAGATTTTTTCCCATCACATTTCATCCATACTTATCAATTTCATATTGGGTTTCACCGTGGCCTCCAGCTTTAGCCGCTCTTCAAAATTATGCACGGAAAACAGGTAGATATAATCCGGAGTCAGCCTGGCCTTTTCTGCACAGAAAAGAAACCACTCATAGTCGTCATACCGCATAACCGGTTTCTCCCAGTTGCAGATACCCAAAATGGTTTCCCCTTCCTCGCTCTGTGCCACAATATCAATCGTACCGAATTTTCCTACCCACTCTCCCACTTGCGCGGCCCTGATCGGAAGCTTTCCCTGCTTATTCCATCTCTCAAAATGCTGCTTGCAGAACAGGCTGAAATAATCCGCCACATAAATATTGAAGGTAGGAGCAATATATTCTTTGTAAAATTCCTCTGCGCTCATCCTCTCCAGACTGCTCAGATTTGGATACAGATAGGTAAAATAAAAACGGACAAAATGATTGCTGATACGGTAAACGCCCTTCTGCGTATTGGCCTTTCCTTCCGTATCATAAGAAAAGACTTTTTCCACCAGCTCCAGTTCCATAAGATTTTTCAGATAAACGCTGATCTTGGCTCTGGAGAACTCAGTGTGCAGATATAAATCATTCAGCTTTCGTTTTCCTGCTGCTATGGAGGCAAGAATGGTATTGTACACTCCGGTCTCCCGCAACTCCTCCTCCACGATTCTCTGTCCTTCGCCGTACAAAAGAGAACCCTTATCAAGGATATTCTTACAGATATTCTCTTTGATACTTAAGTCTTCTTCAAAATGACGCCAATAGCCGGGGACTCCTCCCAGGATGGCACAGGTTTCCACACATTGTCTTCTGGTAAAACCCGGGAAAAAGTTCCTGACAGCCTCCACTCCCAGTTCCCGGATCTTCAAAAAACCGGAGAGTTCGGAGGCTGCCTCCCCGATTTTATTCACCATACTGTTTTCCACCCACCCGATAGAAGAACTGCTGAGAACCACCATCACCGGACAATTTGCCCCCCTGCCGCGGATCAGGGCCGTAAGCTCCTTCATGAATCCGTCACCGGCCTTGACCATATACTGAAATTCGTCCACCACCAGGAGCTTCTTTTCCGTCTGCAAAAGTGAGGGCTCTGCTCCTAAAATCCTGTCAAAAATTTCCGAATAGGAAGGATAGCAGGCTTCCCTTTTATTTCCCATCCCCAATTCTCTTGCCCACTGGCTGCACTGCTCCCTCTCCGAAGCAGAACGTGCCCTGTAATAGAAGCTTTCCTTCCCTCCGGCAAACTGATAAAGCAAAGCGGTCTTCCCCACATTCTTTTCCCCGTAAACTACCAGAATCTGGCTGCCTTCCCGGTCAAAATATGAATTTAAATATCGAAGCTCCGAAACACGTTCCGGCACCATTATATTTCTCTCCTTCTGCCTTCCCGACTGTCTGTTTTTACCCGATATATCCTTCCGCCTTCAAAAGCTCTGCACAGAGCACAGCGCCGCCGGCGGCTCCTCTTACCGTGTTGTGGGAGAGTCCGATAAATTTCCAGTCATAGACAGTGTCCTTACGCAGACGTCCCACGCTGATTCCCATTCCTCTCTCAAAATCAACGTCAAGCTTTACCTGAGGGCGGTTATCCTCCTCCATATACTGAATAAACTGCTTCGGCGCGCTGGGAAGCTTCAGTTCCTGTGGCTTTCCCTTAAAGGCAAGAAGCCTTTCAATAAGCTGCTCCTTCGTGGGCTTTTGCCTGAACTTTACAAAAACAGCCGCTGTATGGCCATTCAATACAGGCACCCTGATGCACTGACAGGTAATAACAGGAGAGGTTGCCGGAACGATGACTCCGTCCTTTACTTCTCCCCAGATTCTTAAAGGCTCCTTCTCGCTCTTTTCTTCCTCCCCACCAATGTAGGGAATCACATTTTCCACCATTTCCGGCCAGTCTCTGAAGGTTTTTCCCGCACCGGAAATTGCCTGATAAGTAGTGGCTACCACCTCATAGGGTTCAAACTCCATCCATGCGCTGAGCACCGGCGCATAGCTCTGGATAGAGCAGTTGGGTTTTACCGCGATAAAGCCTTTGGCGGTTCCCAGCCTCTTTCTCTGGGACTCAATTACCGCCATGTGCTCCGGATTGATCTCCGGAATCATCATAGGCACATCCTCTGTCCAGCGGTGAGCGGAATTGTTTGATACCACCGGAGTCTCTGTCCTGGCGTATTCCTCCTCAATCCGTTTAATTTCTTCCCTAGTCATATCCACCGCGCTGAACACAAAGTCCACGCCAGCGGCAACCTTTTCTACCTCATTTACATTCATCACCATAATATTTTTGACCGCTTCCGGCATGGGTGTGTCTATTTTCCATCTTCCGCCCACTGCCTCCTGATAGGTCTTTCCCGCCGACCTTTCGCTGGCCGCAATGGTTGTCACTTCAAACCAGGGGTGATTTTCCAGAAGGGCGATAAATCTCTGCCCTACCATTCCTGTTCCGCCCAAAATACCAACCTTCAATTTTTCACTCATCTTCTGCTCTCCTCTTACTTATTAACATATGGGCAGTTCGCGAAGCGTGCTGCCCGTTGTTTTATATCCGTTGTTTTCCCTCAAACCACAGATGGTCAAGAAATTCCCTGTTGATCTCGATTACCTTTTTCATGACCTCACTTCCGGGCGCTCCCAGAGTCAGCCGCTTTTCCACACAGGTCTTTAGGCTGATAGCATCGTAGACATCCCCCTCAAACACGGGACTGATGGCCTTTAACTCCTCCAGGCTCAGACTGTCAATGCTGCTGTTTTTCTCAAGACAGTAGAGCACCAGCTGCCCGATAATTCCATGGGCATCCCTGAAAGGCACTCCCTTCCCCACCAGATAATCTGCCGCATCCGTCGCATTGGTAAAGCCCTTCATCGCACTTTCTTCCATCACTTCATTGCGGAACCTGATTGTTGAAAGCATTCCGTCAAAGAGCACCAGACAATTCTTCACCGTTTCGATGGCGTCAAAAGTGACCTCCTTATCCTCCTGCATATCCTTATCATAAGCGAGAGGAAGCCCTTTCATGGTAGTGAGGACGGACATCAGAGCGCCATAAACCCGCCCCGTCTTTCCCCGCACCAGCTCTGCAATATCCGGGTTCTTTTTCTGGGGCATAATGCTGCTTCCGGTGGAAAAACCATCATCTATCTCCACAAACCGATACTCATTGGAATTCCAGATGATAATCTCCTCACTGAAGCGGCTCAAATGCATCATGATTGTGGAAAGCGCTCCCAAAAACTCGATAATGTAATCTCTGTCCGATACGGAGTCCATGCTGTTTAAGGTAGGCCCCTCAAAGCCCATAAGTACCGAAGTATAATACCGATCCAGCGGATATGTGGTGCCTGCAAATGCCCCTGAACCCAGAGGGCAGTAATTCATTCTCTTATAAATATCCTCAAGCCGCAGCACATCCCGCTTGAACATCTCGAAATATGCTCCCATATGATGAGCCAGTGTGGTGGGCTGCGCCTTCTGCAGATGGGTAAATCCCGGCATATATGTGGTCAGGTTCTTTTCCATAAGGCCATGCAGCGTCTCAAGGAGATTTCCCAGACAGGAAGCAATTTCAAGAACCTGCTCTCTCACATAAAGCTTCATATCCAGAGCCACCTGATCATTCCTGCTCCTGCCTGTGTGAAGCTTCTTCCCGGCCTCTCCAATCCGCTCTGTCAAAACCGTCTCAACAAAGCTGTGAATATCCTCATACTCCTGCGTGATTGCAAGCCGCCCCTCAAGAACATCCTCCCGGATTTTTGTAAGTCCTTTTACAATATCATCCTTTTCTTTGCAGGTAAGGATTCCCTGCTTCTCCAGCATCACCGCATGGGCAATGCTGCCCTCTATATCCTGTTCAAAGAGCTTTTGATCAAAGGTGATGGATGCATTAAACCGATCTACCAGCTCATCCATCGCTTTGGTAAAACGCCCTCCCCATAACTGCGCCATAGTTTTCTCCTTCCAATTATTAAATCTGCATTTGATACTATCATATTTCTGTGGTGATTTCAATGCAAAGAAGTGACATTTTAATGATTTTTCAGGCCATCATTTTATAAGAAACGTCATAATTATTTGTCATTTACTATATGCACAGAAAAGCCAGCTACTCATAACTTATAATTATAAGTTCCATATCTGTTCATTATGCAAATAAATCTGAAAAATTGTGGGAGGAATTATGGAGCCTGTCCTGGAATGTAAAAATATTTGTTTCTCTTATCACAGCTTAAACGGCGAAACCAGAGCCTTATCCGATATCTCCTTTCAGGTAGAGAAGGGAGAGTTTCTGGCTATCGTGGGGCCCAGCGGGTGCGGTAATGCGATGGTTCTTTTTTGGATACTTTGGAAACCACCGTTGCTTAAAAATCCCCCCTGTATTGTTTTCCCTTATCCTCATGAAACAGCTTCCTTAAACTGCAAATGTCCTTTGGCATCTTTTTAAGCTCCCCGGCAGCATACTTTTCCCGGAGCCACCCATAAAACTCATTTGCTGTGGGCGTTACAAGCGCCGCTGTATTGCTGATGGAACCCCTTTTCACTACCTCCCGGGCCACTGCCCTCATCTGTTTCCAGAAATTATAATAGGGGAGTTTCAGCTTCGTCATATAGCCGGCGCTGTCTTCAATGACAAATCCCTCTATCTTAGAATTCCCTTTCCGTCCACAGTACGCATAATCCTCTTTCTGCACCTCATAATACCAGTCGAAAAAGTCCTGCCAGCTTTGGAATTCATACGCCTTTTCCTTGGGTGTCAGGCCGAAATCTTCTGCAGTAGCACACAGCTCCTCATAGCCATATTTTTCAAGCTCCAGCGTGTTTTGTACAAGATCAAGAAGCACCAGGCGGCTCGTTGGATATTCAATGATATGCGGGTCATGCTCCATATCCACACACTCGAATACAAAAGAAACATCCTTTTTCCTGATAAAGGCTTTCATTTCTTCCAGATGCTTTGGGGAAACCCTGCTCTCCAGCATCTCCCGCAGCCACAAGGCAAATCTGCTGTCTATAGTAGACTTACAGGCAATGAGCAGATCGTCCTCATACTCATTGTAACTGACGATACCAAGGAATCCGTTCTCCTTCACATAAGCAGCAGCCGGAAACTCCATCCTGCGCTGCAGATGGTCCAGCCTTGTTTCTGTACATTCTCCTATTTGAAAGAACTTGTCATAAGCCCTTGCGGCCACTTTCCCTTTTACTGTATCAAGGTAAAGCCCTCTTGCTTTTACCGTCTGGCTGTTCCAGGCCTTATCGTGGAAGGCCTCATCCGTGTAATTAAAGGAAGAGAGATTCCCATATTTCTTCTCCGTAATATACTTATTATGCCGCAGGGCAATCAAAACATCGGCCATGGCGCTCTCTGCCAGCCTCTGGTGCTCCTTTTCTTCCTCCGGACTTTTATAAACCCCGTTCCTTATCTCCACCGGACGGATGCCCTCATGGCTTACCTGCAGGCAGCGCAGAAATCCTCCATACTCCACCTGCCCTTCCAGGTTAAATACCCCGTCATCTGCTGTAAGCCCTGTCCGCTTTGTATTCCTGTGCCCGAAAATCTGGAAGCAGTTATCCGGCGTAGTCTTTCGGAAGGTTTCCGCCACCTTTTCCACCTCATCAAATGCACCGACACCGTCTGTCATCTGCTGTGTTGCCACAAGGGAGAGATTCTCCGGAATCGTGCTTAAGCCCCCATGGGTCACAAGGTAGGTATTGCCGTCATACTGATAATAGGCACACTGGCCAAACCTGCGGTAGAGATTCCTTACCTCCTTTTTGCTGATGCCCGCCCTGTCAAGTGCAGGGGCCGTCACCAGTTCGAATTCTTTATCCTGACAGGGCCTTTCATTCGCCCATAGCCAGAGCCACTTCTCATGGTTTCCTTCCAGCAGGAGTACATTATTCCTGTCCATGATGGAGAGAAGAAAGCGCACCACCTCCGCATTTTCCAGGCCGCGGTCGATGTAATCCCCGGTAAAGATGTACATCTCATCCTCCTTAAGGCCGCCGTTATCCGAAAAATATTTTTGCAGGGCGGTATTACAACCATGGATGTCCCCGATATGGTGAATCTTTTGATAATGGGAAAAATCCCGCTTCTTTACCCATATCATATCTAGTTCCTGCGGCCCGATCACCTTGATGCCGGAAGGCACCTTCTGGGTGGCAAACCGGGCATACATGGTGTCAATCGCCCTCTCCGGCACCCTGCAGAAGGGCTCTCTTGCGGCATTTCGTCTTTTTGCTTCCTCTATAGGGATGCCTGTAAAATCCACGCAGTAAGCCCGGTAGCGGAATTCGCTGCAAAGCTCCTTATACCTGTTCAGCTCAGAAGTCCGGGCATTCGTAGCGTCCACTACCGTAAAATCCCCCCGCTGCATCCTGCCCCGCAAAAGCCGGAAAAGAGTCTTCCATACGGCAGTGTCATTCTCCGGGCTGATTCTTTCCGTTCCATCTGTCTCCATGACGGGGCTCTGGTACATAAGTCTTATGTCATCTGTCGATAAAGTATAGGGCTTTAAGCCGTTTGCCTCCACCCATGTGGATTTGCCGCTCCCGGCTGAACCTCTTAGCAATAGTAAGATACGCATCTTCCCGACTGCCCTCCTTTTCCTGTCATCATCCAAAAAAGCTCCCTATAATGCTTCCCATGCGCGAAAGCCCTTCTTCCGCTGATGAAATTGGTTTTTCCTGATATCCAAAATCTTTCAGCAGCTTCTCAAAACAGATTCTTACTTTGGATGACACCAAAAACCCTTCGTTTTCTTCATGGAACACAAGCCGAACCACCTGTACAATATCTTTCATTTCACTGTCTTTCACATTTTTCGCCTTTGCAAAATCACAGATCAAAGACAGATGCTCTTCCTTGTCCATATGATCAACAGCAAGAACCATCAAAGCCCAGAATATAAATTTAAGTTCCCTGTAATCATAATCTGAACTTATAAATTGGATGATCCAGTCGAGCTGGTCTATCCTGTATTCCGCATTCTTGTAGAATGGCAGGTATTCCCTGTTATTTTCCAGGTCGCTTACCTGTTCCATAATTACCTTACCATAATCATTTAGCTTTTCATAGTCATATACCGCCGCTAAAAATATGCTGTCATCCTTGCTGGCTATTGTGTTGTCCATGGTTAAGAGCGCTCCGTCCAAATCCCTCCAGATTTTTTCGATCATTCGCTTGAACTTTATGATTCCATTGCTGTCTTCGTCAAAATCCTTTTTCCCCACGTCTTCCAATAACGTGCATATTTTTTCATAACAACCTTTCGCCTCTGCTCTTTTTTCCGGTGACAGCATAAAATTCAAGTCAGAATTTGGATAATACCCACCGTACTTTGGAGAGGATGTCCTGCTCTCCGCAGGCTGTTCTTCCATTTTCTGCTCCGAACTCTCCAGAACCTGTTGGTATCTTTCATCAAAATGTACATTTTGAAAAGAAATCCCTTTCTCTGCAAAATCTATCTTTTTCTTTGAGGAAATAACTACTGTGGGATTGTTCACGCCGATATAGGTAATCCCCTTTTTCGCCAACGGGATAGAAAACCTTTCTCCGCTCAGGTATATGGTGTTTTCCCCCTCGTCCAGCAAGTCATACAGGTCGTCCTGTTCATAGGCGATTCTGTCCCCTCCGCTGCCTCGTGCATCTTCCACCTCAAAGAGCTCACAGATTTTCCTGCAAAAACCCGTGTCCGTCCTGTCAAGCTCTGACACCGCATCCGCAATATCGTCCAGATACCTGTCGCGCAGCCACGTATCCAGCCTTCCGTCCTCCAAATAAAGGAGAATCCTCTCTAAGGAAAAATTATCCTTTAATCCTTCCAAGTCCCTTACCTCGACTCCATCTTTCATCTCCAATGGGAATCTGACTTTCCTTCCTGTTCTCATGCTCTTTCCTCCTCGCTTATTTTATTTATTTCAGTTCCTCTGTCCATAAACTTATTGGCAGGCTTGGTTTTAAGATAAGTATAAATGCCATGCATGACATATTCTGTCACTTTCTAAAAAGATTTACGGGCGAAGAAAACCCCCGGAATTAACCTCCGGGGGTTTTTCATATTTTTAAACATGCCGTGCGGCATGCCCTCCTTGCGTCGTCCCTGCCTTTCGGCACAAACAATGCACGAATCTGTTGGTTTATAGTTTCTTCTTTTCACTTCCCGTGCTATACTCTCCATGAGGACATCGGTATACTACAGAGCACGGCGTGGTGAGTGGCGAAAGACCACCTTATCCCGAATTTTTATATGTGCCGTCATCCTTTCCAAGCACAAACAATTGAGACCTAGAGTCCGTACACTTATCTTTTAAGATGACAGAACTCATATGTTCTGTGATAAGTCTTTTCGCTTGGATGACAGTCAATGCTGCTGTCCTCTTTTTATGCTCTCATCCCTTTGCGAAAGGAGGACTTTTATGGATAGTCACCAGTTCGAAGTGATACACCCAAAGTGCGCCGGCCTTGATGTACATAAAAAATCCGTCGTTGCCGCTGTCTGTACTTCTGACCCTGTCACTTTGACAGCCTCTTACAAAACTAAGGTCTTTAAAACCACGAATTCAGATATCGTCTCCCTGCGCGGCTGGCTTCCCGCACAGGACTGCCACGACGTCTGTATGGAATCCACAGGTAAATACTGGATCCCCATTTTTAACATCCTTGAAACCCACATGCATGCCGTCCTCACCCATCCCAAATATGTCAAAGCCATCAAAGGCAAGAAAACCGACAAGCGGGATGCAAAATGGATTGCCAACCTCTTCCGCTTCGACATCGTCAAAGCTTCTTTTATCCCTCCCCCAGACATCCGGGCTTTACGTGAGCTTTCCCGCTACCGCCTCAAGCTTTCTTATATGCGCACAGCAGAAAAGAACCGTTACCAGAACAGCATGACCATTTCCCGTATCCGGATCGACTGTGTCCTGACTGACCCTTTCGGGCTTTCCGCCACACGCATCATGGACTACCTGCTTTCTGATGAACCCTTTGATGAAGAAAAATGCCGCTCCCTGATTGACCGCCGGGTAAAAGCATCCAAAGACGAAGTCATGGACGCTGTCCATGGATACCACATCCTGGAAGAGCAGAAATTCAAAATGACCCATGCAAAAGCCCATATGGATTTCATCAACAAATCTATTGACGAGATTGAAGCGGAGCTTTTCCTCCGGAGCCGCCAGTATGACGTCCAGATTAAGCGGATCGCAACGGTTCCCGGAATCACAGAGCTGTCCGCACTGTTCATCCTTTCAGAGATTGGTGCTGATATGTCCGTCTTTGAATCTGACAGGCATCTGTGTTCCTGGGCTGGACTTACCCCTGCGAATAACGAGAGTGCCAACAAGAAAAAA
>ERZ808046.281-NODE-281-length-58551-cov-8.366847_pt1 | contig 58551 bp, 54 predicted proteins | sample MGYA00380196_ERZ808046 | MGnify/ENA primary metagenome ERZ808046 (study PRJEB31490, sample SAMN06133421) | mouse gut metagenome | isolation source: Z6_2 | host: mice | place: China: Chengdu | collected 2015-05 ... | reverse complement strand
ACCACATACGCAGGAACCATAGTGCCTATCTGGCCCATAGAAAGACCACGCTTTCAAAAAGTTCGCTGTAGTACTAGAAATGGCATAAAAAATAGGGCGCTTCCTGTCAGTAAACCTAACTGAACGCCTAAATTTAATTTTATCAGCTCAACATCAACATAACATGAACTTTCTGAAAATGTCAGTTTAACAAGGCATGCCTCCTTCCATTCTCCACTATCTTCTTTCTTGGTCTTCATCAGAACTTCTGTTTTTATAATATAAAAATTAGGCCCGGTTTCCGTTGTCATTCTCGCCTGATCGCTGGATGGATTAACATAGGTTGCTACTGCCTGATACACCTCCTCTCTGTTGTATTTTTTCATAATCGGAATCATCTTGCTGTCTTTCATTCTTCTCCTCCATGATTACATCAAATAAACCTGCCGGTGATCTCAGCATTCCACAGATCATTCAGCCTTCTACCTTCCTCCCGCACTCCATACACATAAACTGCCCTTTCGGAACCTTTGCTCCGCAGATGCATTCCAGATAAACCTGCTCCTCATGCATGGACTGCTGTCCGCCGTTTTCCATGTTTTCCTTCAGATTCTTCCCGCAGTTAGGGCAGAACTTCAGATCGCTCTTTATCAAATTTCCGCAAGAGCAGGTAATCATCCCGTTGTCCACCGGTTTCCCGCAGTTGGAGCAAAACGCGCTGCCCTCCGAAAGCGGCTGGCCGCAGCTGCATATACGGGCCTTTTTGCCGCGCAGCTCCCGGCTCTGTTTCTCTGCCTCCAACTCTGCAAGCTCCTGTTCCAAAGCTTCTATTTTCTCAAAGTAAACTGCCAGCTCCGGAAAATCTGCTTTTCCCTGTTTATGCAGATCATAGACATCCATTCCTATAAATCCATATATTTTGGAACGCTCTTTTTTCTTTTCTTCCAACAGCTTTCTCATATTATTATCTGCTAAAGCACCGGATAAAGGATTGGTAAGCTTCGGCATACTGATTCCCATCAAAATTCCACCTTTCGCTTTATATTTTCCCATTCATAACAAAGTTTTGCAAATTCGGCCCCTTCCGGGTCTGTTTTTTTCTGTCTGTCCAGCAGTTGTGTCAAAAGCTTCTGATATCCCTGGTCCACATAAGCTTCTATCGCGTCAAAGCTTTCTCTCATGGAAACCAGGAGCGGTTCCTGCTGTTTCCATTCCTTCATGGCAGTTCTTAACCGCATTTCTGCTTCTTCTGTTATGCGATTCCTGCAGTGTCTGTCCAGCCTTTTCATCCAGAGCCAGTACAACACAAGCAAAAGCAAAGCAAGCGGCATCAGAATCATCAGCACAATACCAGACGCCGTTCCAAACAACTCCGGCACAGCTTTTGCTTTTATAGCATTTTCCCCTACTTTATCTATCTTCTCATCCACCGCCCTGCTCAGAGAATCCAAAGCTCCGGAAGCATTCTCTGTCTCTGCAGCTGCCGATTCCTGTGAAGCCAGCTCTTTTTGCTCGTTGGCATCCATCTGATCCAGCGCAATCTTGCCCGTAATGCCAAGAGCTATCATAAGCAGGAACAGTACGACCGGCATCCATTTCTTTCTGGCCGTCTTTCTCTTCATCCGCTTTACCGTCTTCTGTATGAGAACATGCACTTTCTCTGCATATTCTGCAATGCTGCTCTGCCCCTGCTCCAGATGCTGAATATAACCCCCGGAATCCCTGATCAGGCTATCCTGATTTTCATAATAGGTTTCATAAAATTTCCGTTGCGCTTCCTTGTCATAGCCTGTACAGCAGAACAGATCTTTCAGGCGGTCAAATGCATTCTGATAATTCTGATGGAGCATGTCCACATATTTTTTCTGAAATGCTTCCATCTGCATCTTATATGTTTCACCGATGGTATGAAACACATCGAAAAAGCGCTTTTTGTCAATCACATTTTCATAATATTCCTGTGCACCAAAAGGCTCTTCCATGGATCTTTCCGCTTCCTGAATATATGCAGCTGAACCGTTTAGATACTCTGATTTGAGAATCTCATTGGAACGCCTGCACCTTTCCAAAATCTCAAAGGCTCTCTGCTCGATTTCATCCTCAGAGCCTTTCTCTTTCCTTTCACCTGGCAGCTGCTTTTTCATCTGTCCAAGCAGTTCTTCCAATTCCAGACTTTTTTCTGCCCACTCCGCCTGTGTCATCTTTGATTCCAGCTCTTTTTTACAATCCTGTATCGCATCCAATAATCTTGTTTTCACATGATGGCCGGCTGCTATTTCCTCCATTTTGCATATCCACTGCAAAACCTCTTTCTTTACTTCCTTCTTCATATCTCTAGACCACGCCTTTCCTCCAATTCCTCAATCTGCTGCAAATACCCTTGTATGGCGTTCAGCTTGTCCTCCAGCCTGAACATATTTTTTTCCTCAATATTGACAGACATGCGAAATTCCATAAAAAGTTTATCTGCACCCTCTGTCTCCCTCACGAAGAGCTTTTCGATCGTCTCAAAAATCTGCTCTGTGATCTCAGCCTTGTTTTTTTCTGCTTCGTCTCTGAACTCAGCTATGGCCTCTGCCGTTTTCTTCTCCAACTCCGGAAGTGTATTGGCTGATGCAATCTTTTTTGCAATCCTGGCAATGACCAGCGCCCCGATCACGGCTCCCACCACCGGCCACAAAACAGCTCCTACTGCATTTACTGCCGTCACAGCTGCCGCCACTCCTGCTTTCGCCCCTACAGCTGTTCCTGCCGCCACTCCTGCTTTCGCCCCTGCAGCTGTTCCCGCCGCCACTCCTGCTTTCACCCCTGCGGCTGTTCCTGCTTTCGCTCCTATCGCTGTCATTACAGAGGCAAATGTGCCTGCAACCGACATACCTGCCCCTGCTCCTGATACCGCTCCTAGTGCTCCTCCTGCCACTTCTGCATTTGCAAGTACTCTTTCATACACTCCTCTTGCCTTCCAAAGTTCCATAAATAATTCTTCAGAAGCATCTGCAAGACTGTGATAATAATCCTTTGTCACCTCAATCTGACTGGCAGCCTTATACACCATGCTTTTCTTACTCTGTGCCATGGTTCCATAAAATTTATCCTTTAATTCAAGAATGTTTTCCCTTTTATTCAGACAGTTCACAGCTCCGTCAAGCACTTTTTCCAATCCCGCCAGATAAATCTGAACCGTCTCCTGGGTTTTCCGGTTGACCTGGTCGGTCATCCGCTTTTGATAGCCTTCATTGACCAGGCTCAGATAATCCACAAAATCCGTACTTCCATTGGGAAAACGCTCCTTGATTCTGCAGGGATCCAGTTTGGCAGTTACTTCTTTTACATAGGCGGCTATTTCCTTCTCAATCTCCCTTTTTAAAGCCGCTTTTAAATCCTCTATTTTGACACGATTATTCAGAATAAACTCGTCAAGAGAAGCATTGATCTTTTTCAAAACAACCGCATCGGATTCGTACTGCTGTCTGCGAAGATGAAAAGATTCCGATAATTTCAGCAGCATTTTCTTTAATTCTGCCAGGTTTTCCTGTTGTCTTGTGGACACAGGGCTGCTGCCGATCACCTGATTGGAAACATAATCCCGGACCGGACGAAGGCTGTCCTCCCAATGGGATGAGACCCGGAAAATCGGCGCCTGAATCCCCGCCTCTTTCATATACTGCCGCAGTTTTTTTTCATGTTCTTCAATAATATGGTCTTTTTCCAGATCGCACTTCGTAAGTACAAAGATAACTTTTCTGGTCTCCACTTCCTCCAGAATATCCCATACCGCATAATCTCTGACTCTCCGCACGTCAAAGACAACAAGGATCACACTGCTTTTGTACAGATAATTTTTTACACATTCCTTCAGGCCATCCTGCATAATCTGATCCAGTCCCTGCATATCCACAATCTGCAGACCATCCAGCTCTTCTTTTGTTGTGAAAATACGCGTGACATATTCATTCACACATACGCTATCCTCTAAAACGCCGTAACGATACTCTTTGATATTTCTTGTATTCTCCATCATTCCTTCATCCGGCAGAACCGATGAAAAGAGCCTGTGCAAAAAAGTACTTTTTCCGACACCGCTGCTGCCGATTGTGACAAACAGAAATGTCTCTGACACCTTACGCAGAAAACGATTCACAATCTCTTTTTCTCTGCTTGCGTCGCTGTCTTTGATAATCAGGCTTACATCTTCCAAAAGGTTCTCCATAATTTGCTTATCCTGATAGCGAAAAGGAAACTGTTGTTTTTGTTCTTTCATACTGCCTGCTTTCCTGATCCGGACACAACGGAATCAATTTTATTTATAAATTATACCCCCCCCCACACACTTTGTGAATGTCAAGTTTTCTCCCCGCTATTTCTCACTTTTCCTTTGCCACAAAATCTTCTTGCCATACGCCTTCCATGCCGGCTGCCTTTTCTCCATTTCTTAGGATTTTCTTAAACCGCTGGACACCATCCCCCTTTGGTGCTATGATAGGGCAAACCCAAAAAAACAGCATCTGACCGAAAGCATCCCCGGAAGGATTTTACGGAACGAAGCGAGGGGGAAAATTCTTCCAGACACCGGGGAGAAGAGAGGGCAGATGCGGAATTTAAATACGAGGAGCGTAAACGATGATAAAAGCATTTTTAAGGGCCCTTTTGAAGCCTTTTTCTTTTGTACCTGCCCTGATGATGATGTCTCTGATCTTTTCTTTTTCCTCCCAGGATGGAACCACCTCCGGAAATCTAAGCTACAAGGTCAGTGAAATCATCGTGGAATCTGCCAATGATGCCTTCGAGCTGAACTGGTCCGGCAGTGAGATCCGTCATTATATAGAACAAATCCATCACCCGGTGCGCAAACTGGCCCATATGACAGAATATTTTCTGCTGGCGGTCTCTGTATCTTTTCCCCTCTATGTATATGGGGTCCGGGGCTTATGGCTTCCTGTGCTGGCCGGCGGCTTCTGCGTGGGCTTTGCCGCCCTGGACGAATACCACCAGTCCTTTGTGGCCGGACGGGGCCCTTCCAAAAAAGATGTGGCCATCGACAGCATTGGTGTCCTGGCCGGGGTGCTGATGGTACAGTTTTTCTGTTTCATCGGACGGATGACCATCTTCCGGCCGCTGGCAAAACGGCGGACCTGATCTCCACCCCCATGTTTTAAGCTTATCCCGCCAAAAAGCACAAAAAAAGAGCACCTTGGCTGGGTGCTCCTTTTTTGTGCTTTATTCTTCCTCCGGGTCCAGATCTTCTTCATCATCAAAGTCTATGTCTGCATCTTCCATCTCTTCTTCTGCATCCATATCCTCTTCCTCTGCACCTTCGAACTCTTCGTTTTCTTTCTCTACATCCTCACCGGGGGACTCAGACGATACTTCTGTCTCTTCCTCACTGACCTCAAAATCATCTTCTTCCTCCAGATCGGTATTTAATTTCACATCCCGATAGCGCTTCATGCCGGTACCTGCCGGAATCAGCTTACCGATGATCACGTTCTCTTTCAGCCCGATTAACGGGTCAACTTTGCCTTTGATCGCAGCTTCCGTAAGTACCTTTGTGGTCTCCTGGAAGGATGCCGCCGACAAAAAGGAGTTGGTCGCCAGGGACGCTTTGGTGATACCAAGCAGTACCTGTTTTCCGTCAGCCAGTGTCTTTCCTTCTTCTGCAAGCTGTTCGTTGGTGTCCTCATATTCCAGAATATCCACCAGCGTTCCAGGCAGGAAATCACTGTCTCCGTTGTCCTCGATGCGGATTTTCTTCAGCATCTGGCGCACGATCATCTCGATATGCTTATCGTTGATCTCCACGCCCTGCAGCCGGTACACCCTCTGCACTTCCTGGAGCAGATAATCCTGTACTGCGCGAACGCCCTTGATCTTCAGAATATCGTGGGGGTTGATGCTTCCTTCGGTCAGCGCATCGCCGGCCTCCACAAAAGCGCCATCCATGATCTTGATCCGGGAATCAAAGGGAATCAGATAGGTCTTTGCCTCACCGGACTCGTTGTTGGTCACGATGATCTCCCTCTTTTTCTTCATATCATTGATCACAGCTGTTCCCGCAATCTCCGTTACAATCGCCAGACCTTTGGGCTTTCTCGCCTCAAAAAGCTCCTCCACACGGGGAAGACCCTGGGTGATATCGCCGCCTGCCACGCCTCCGGTATGGAAAGTACGCATGGTCAGCTGTGTACCCGGCTCTCCGATCGACTGTGCAGCGATGATGCCCACTGTCTCACCCACCTGCACTGCCTCTCCGGTAGCCATGTTGGCGCCGTAGCATTTTGCGCACACTCCGATATGAGAACGGCAGGTAAGTGCCGTACGGATCTTGATTTTATCAAAAGGCTTACCTTCTTTGTCCACGCCGTAATTCACGACCATAGCCGCACGTCTGGGCGTGATCATATGGTTTTCCTTTACGATCACATTTCCGTCTTTGTCGCAGATATCCTCACAGGCAAAACGACCGGTGATCCGCTCCTGCAGGGACTCGATCAGTTCCTTGCCGTCGGTAAAGGCGCTGACCTCCATACCCGGAATCTCCGTTTCTTTTCCTTCGCAGCAGTCCGTCTCCCGGACAATCAGCTCCTGAGAGACATCCACCAGACGTCTGGTCAGATATCCGGAGTCCGCCGTACGAAGAGCCGTATCGGACAGACCTTTTCTTGCACCGTGCGCGGACATAAAGTATTCCAGTACGTCCAGACCCTCACGGAAATTCGACTTGATCGGCAGCTCGATGGTGTGTCCGGTGGTATCCGCCATCAGTCCGCGCATGCCCGCAAGCTGCTTGATCTGCTTGTCAGAACCACGGGCACCGGAGTCCGCCATCATAAAGATGTTATTGTATTTGTCGAGACCCTCCAAAAGAGCTTTGGTCAGAACCGCATCCGTATTCTTCCAGGTCTCCACCACCTCTTTATAACGCTCTTCTTCTGTGATTTTACCGCGCTTATAGTTGCGGGTGATTTTATCCACCGTATCCTGAGCCTGTTTGATCAGCTCCGGTTTTTCCGGCGGCACAGTCATATCCGAGATCGATACAGTCATAGCCGCTCTGGTGGAATATTTATATCCCATAGCCTTGATGTCATCCAGCACTTCTGCTGTCCTCGTGGCTCCATGGGTGTTGATGACTTTTTCCAGAATCTGTTTTAAGCCTTTTTTGCCTACGTGAAAATCCACTTCCGGCTTCAGCTCATTGCCCGGCACGCTGCGGTCCACAAATCCCAGATCCTGGGGAAGAATCTCGTTGAAGATAAAACGCCCGAGCGTGGACTCTTCCGTATTCTGCAAAAAGCTGCCGTCCGGCTGCTTCTTCGAGACGCGGACCTTGATCCTGCTCTGAAGGGTCAGAGCACCGTTTTCATAGGCCAGGATCGCCTCGTTGACATTTTTGAAGGCTTTTCCTTCTCCAATCGCTCCCGGACGCTCCTGGGTCAGATAATAGATACCAAGGACCATATCCTGGGACGGAACGGCCACCGGACCACCATCCGAAGGCTTGAGAAGGTTATTGGGTGAAAGCAGAAGGAAACGGCACTCTGCCTGCGCTTCCACAGACAGGGGCAGATGCACTGCCATCTGGTCTCCGTCAAAGTCTGCATTAAAAGCCGTACACACCAAAGGATGCAGCTTGATGGCCTTGCCTTCCACCAGGATCGGCTCAAAAGCCTGAATGCCCAGACGGTGCAGGGTAGGTGCACGGTTCAGCATCACCGGATGCTCCTTGATGACCTCCTCCAACACGTCCCATACTTCTGTCTGAAGGCGCTCCACCATCTTCTTGGCACTTTTAATATTGTGAGCAGATCCGTTGGCCACCAGCTCTTTCATGACAAAAGGCTTGAACAGCTCAATGGCCATCTCCTTGGGGAGACCGCACTGGTAGATTTTCAGCTCCGGTCCCACCACGATAACAGAACGTCCGGAATAGTCCACACGCTTTCCAAGCAGGTTCTGGCGGAAACGGCCGGATTTTCCTTTCAGCATATCGGACAGGGATTTCAGTGCCCGGTTGCCCGGTCCTGTGACCGGACGGCCTCTTCTGCCGTTGTCAATGAGCGCATCCACCGCCTCCTGGAGCATCCGCTTTTCATTGCGGACAATGATGTCCGGAGCCCCCAAATCCAACAGTCTCTGCAGACGGTTGTTGCGGTTGATGATTCTTCGATATAAGTCATTCAAATCAGAAGTGGCGAAGCGCCCGCCGTCCAGCTGGACCATGGGACGCAGATCCGGCGGAATAACCGGAATCGCATCCATAATCATCCACTCGGGCTTGTTCCCTGAGCCGCGGAAAGCTTCCACTACTTCCAGTCTTTTGATAATTCTGGCACGTTTCTGTCCGGAGGCATTCTTCAGTCCTGCCTTCAGCTCCTCGGAGTCTTTTTCCAGATCAATGGCTGCCAGAAGTTCTTTGATGGACTCTGCACCCATACCCACGCGGAATGCGCCTGTCTCCGGATATTTCTCTCTCATGTCCTGGTACTCTTTTTCAGAGAGCACCTGTTTGTACAAAAGCTCGGTCTTTCCCGGATCCAGAACGATATAGGAAGCAAAATACAATACTTTCTCCAGCGTTCTTGGAGACAGGTCCAGAATCAGTCCCATGCGGCTTGGAATCCCCTTAAAATACCAGATATGGGACACCGGAGCTGCCAGTTCGATATGGCCCATGCGCTCCCGGCGGACGTTGGATTTGGTAACTTCCACGCCGCAGCGGTCGCAGACCACGCCTTTGTATCGGATCTTCTTGTATTTTCCGCAGTGACATTCCCAGTCCTTACTGGGTCCAAAGATCCGCTCACAGAACAGTCCGTCCTTCTCAGGCTTTAACGTTCTGTAATTGATGGTCTCCGGCTTTTTCACCTCTCCCCTCGACCACTCGCGGATCGTCTCCGGGGATGCGAGACCTATCTTGATCGCATCAAAGGTCATCGGCTGATAGACCTCATTGTTCGTTGTTTCCGGCATGAACGGCACCTCCTATTCATATTCAATCTCTTCGTCCAGGACCAGAGGATCATCCTCCTCTTCCTCTGTGCTGTCTTCCTCCACGTCTACCAGTGCATCCCCTTCAAATTCCTGCTTGCTGAATCCGAAAGAGCTGAAAGACTCATTTTCTTCCCGGTTGTACCGTTTGCTGTCTCCTTCCAGGATGGAACGGATATCCACATCGCCGTACTCGCTGCTCTCCATGATCTCCACTTCCGTGTTGTCTTCCCGGAGCACCCGCACGTCCAGTCCCAGAGACTGCAGTTCTTTTAACAGCACCTTGAAGGACTCCGGAATACCGGATTCAGGGATGTTATCGCCCTTGATGATCGCTTCATAGGTTTTTACGCGTCCGATCACATCATCCGACTTCACCGTCAGGATCTCCTGCAGGGTGTAGGAAGCACCATAGGCCTCCAAAGCCCACACCTCCATCTCTCCGAAACGCTGACCGCCGAACTGGGCCTTGCCGCCCAGAGGCTGCTGGGTAACCAGCGAATACGGGCCTGTGGAACGGGCATGAATCTTATCGTCCACCAGATGATGAAGCTTCAGATAATGCATGTGCCCAATGGTAACCGGACTGTCGAAATACTCGCCGGTCCGGCCGTCTCTTAAGCGCACTTTTCCGTCTCTGGAGATGGGCACTCCTTTCCAGAGCTTCCTGTGATCTCTGTTCTCATAAAGATAATCCATAACTTCCGGAAGCAGCTCCTGCTCATGCTTTGCCTTGAACTCATTCCAGTCAAGGTTGACATAATCATTTGCCAGATCCAGCGTATCCATAATGTCATTTTCATTCGCACCGTCAAAGACCGGCGTTGCCACGTTAAAGCCCAGTGCTTTGGCCGCAAGACTTAAGTGGATCTCCAAAACCTGTCCGATGTTCATACGGGACGGCACACCCAGAGGATTCAGGACGATATCCAGCGGGCGTCCGTTGGGCAGAAACGGCATGTCTTCCACCGGAAGCACCCGGGAAACCACACCCTTGTTGCCGTGACGGCCTGCCATCTTGTCACCCACAGAAATCTTCCTTTTCTGTGCGATGTAAATCCGGACTGCCTGGTTCACGCCCGGAGACAGTTCATCTCCGTTCTCCCTGGTAAATACTTTGGCATCCACCACGATGCCGTACTCTCCGTGAGGCACTTTCAAGGAAGTATCACGGACTTCCCTTGCCTTCTCACCGAAGATCGCCCGAAGCAGCCGTTCTTCTGCAGTCAGCTCCGTCTCTCCTTTGGGCGTTACTTTTCCTACCAGAATATCACCGGCACGCACTTCTGCACCCACACGGATGATTCCTCTGCTGTCCAAGTCTTTTAAAGCGTCATCGCCCACTCCCGGCACGTCTCTGGTGATCTCTTCCGGACCCAGTTTCGTATCCCGGGCTTCTGCTTCGTATTCTTCTATATGAATCGAAGTGTATACATCATCCATGACCAGCCGCTCACTCAGGAGGACTGCATCCTCATAGTTATATCCCTCCCAGGTCATAAACCCGATGAGCGGATTCTTTCCAAGGGCAATCTCACCATCTGACGTGGACGGACCGTCTGCGATCACCTGGCCCGCTTCCACCCGGTCCCCCTTGAAGACGATGGGTCTTTGGTTGTAACAGTTGCTCTGGTTGCTTCTGGTGAACTTCGTCAGATGGTAGGTATCCCGAATTCCGTTGTCCAGACGCACAACAATCTCATTGGACACCGCGCGCTCCACCACACCGGAATTTCTTGCGATCACGCAGACACCCGAATCCACTGCCGTCTTTTCTTCCATACCGGTTCCCACGACTGGTGTCTCTGTCAGCATCAGCGGCACTGCCTGGCGCTGCATGTTGGAACCCATCAGTGCACGGTTCGCATCGTCGTTTTCCAGGAAAGGAATCAGCGCGGTCGCCACGGAGAACACCATCTTCGGAGATACATCCATAAAGTCAAACATGGTCTTCTCATACTCCTGGGTCTCCTCCCGGTAACGGCCGGAGACGTTGTTGCGGACAAAATGCCCGTTCTCATCCAGGGGTTCATTTGCCTGAGCCACATGATAATTATCTTCTTCATCCGCCGTCATATAGACGACTTCCTCGGTCACCCTCGGGTTTTTCGGATCGCTTTTGTCAATCTTCCGGTAGGGTGCCTCCACAAAACCATATTCATTGATTCTTGCATAACATGCAAGAGAGTTGATCAGACCGATATTGGGACCTTCAGGGGTCTCAATGGGACACATTCTTCCATAATGAGAATAGTGCACGTCACGGACCTCAAATCCGGCCCGGTCACGGGACAGACCGCCGGGTCCCAGAGCAGACAGACGCCTTTTGTGCGTCAGCTCACCCAGAGGATTGTTCTGATCCATAAACTGGGACAGCTGGGAAGATCCGAAAAACTCCTTCACCGACGCAGTCACCGGCTTGATGTTGATCAGAGACTGGGGAGAGATTCCCTCTGTGTCCTGTGTAGTCATACGCTCCCGCACCACTCTTTCCAGACGGGAAAGACCGATCCGGTACTGATTCTGAAGCAGTTCTCCCACCGCGCGGATCCGGCGGTTGCCAAGATGATCAATATCATCCGCATTGCCAAGCCCATACTCCAGATGGATATTGTAGTTGATGGACGCCAGGATATCGTCCTTGGTGATATGCTTGGGCACCAGTTCAGAAGCATCTCTGCGGATCGCCTCTTTTAACTCTTCCGGATCCCTGCACTCCTCCAGAAGCTTTTCCAGCACCGGATAATACACCATTTCCCGGATTCCGAGACTCTTTGGATCACAGTCTACATATTTGCCAAGATCCACCATACGGTTGGTGAGCACCTTCAGACTGCGCTCCTCTCCCTGCACCCATACACAGGGCACACCGCTGTCCTGGATCGACACTGCCAGATCCACATCTATTTTGGTTCCTGCCTCCGCGATCACCTCTCCGGTGGAAGTATCCACCACATCCTCTGCCAGTACCTGGCCCCGGATCCGGTTTTTAAGAGACAGTTTTTTGTTAAATTTATAACGACCAACCTTTGCCAGGTCATATCTTCTGGGGTCGAAGAACATCCCTGTGATCAGACTTTCCGCGCTTTCCACAGCCAGAGGCTCTCCCGGACGGATTTTCTTATACAGCTCCAGAAGGCCTTCCTGATAGCTCTCGGCCGTATCCTTGGATATGGAAGCCTGGATTTTCGGCTCTTCTCCAAACAGCTCAAGGATTTCAGCATTGGTGCCGTAGCCAAGGGCACGGATCAGCACTGTGATCGGTACTTTACGGGTTCTGTCAACGCGAACATAGAATACGTCATTGGAATCGGTCTCATACTCCAGCCATGCACCGCGGTTCGGAATCACGGTACAGGAGAACAGAAGCTTTCCGACTTTATCATGGTCAACGCCATAATAGATGCCAGGGGAACGCACCAGCTGGCTGACTATGACACGCTCCGCTCCGTTGATTACGAAGGTTCCGGTCTCGGTCATCAGCGGCAGATCACCCATGAAGATCTCATGCTCATTGATTTCATCCGTTTCCTTGTTGTAAAGGCGGACTCTCACCTTCAATGGAGCGGCATACGTAGCGTCACGGTCTTTACACTCCTCAATCGTGTACTTCGCACCTGCTTTGTCCAGCGTAAAGTCAGTGAACTCCAGACTCAGCTTCCCACTGTAATCCGTGATCGGCGAGATATCCGCGAATGCTTCCCGGAGTCCCTCGTCCAGAAACCACTGGTAGGAATCTCTCTGGACCTCTATCAGATTCGGCATTTCCAGAACTTCCTTTTTTCTGGAATAGCTCATCCTGCTGCTTTTGCCAGATCTGACAGGTTTGATTCTGTTCTTTTCCATTGACATTTCACCCCTTATATATTTGATAACGTAATTCTCCAGTACCTTCACAATCACGGTGCAGTATCCATGCAAGACCGCCCTTAAGCGATGGAATTCTGCACCCGAAAATCATGTTTTTCCGGTTCCGACAGCAAATGTACGGACCTGTACCGAATCATTACTTGGTAACCACACGTTTTTCTGATAAAATGACTGCAAAATATCAGGCAAGGTAATGCTGATACCTCACCATAATAAGTGCATTTTCCATAATACCACAAACTTTTTCCGGTGTCAACGAGATTTTCCAGAAAACGGAAAACGAAAAAATGGAAAAGGGATACCGCCTGTGCGATATCCCTCGGACTTTCCGTCAGATTATTTCAAGGTAACTTTAGCGCCTTCGCCCTCAAGTTTTGTCTTAAGCTCCTCAGCCTCAGCCTTGGATGCGCCCTCTTTCACGATCTTCGGTGCGCCGTCAACCACATCTTTTGCCTCTTTCAGGCCAAGACCGGTTGCTTCACGTACCACCTTGATAACCTTAACCTTGTTCGGGCCAACTTCTGTCAGCTCTACGTCAAAGGAATCTTTCTCCTCATCTGCTGCTGCACCGCCGTCTGCCGCTGCTGCCACAACAACACCTGCTGCTGCGGATACGCCGAACTCTTCCTCACAAGCTTTTACTAACTCATTCAACTCTAATACGGTCAGCTCTTTGATTGCATCAATAAATTCTGCAGTAGTTAATTTAGCCATTTTGCTTTACCTCCAATTTTGTAGTCTTTTCTGACATATCATCATTCTATCTATCTTTGAAACAACAGGGATTCTTATGCTTCCTTGCTTTCCGCAATCTGATTCACGACGCGGGCAAAGTTTGCAATCGGGCTGTTCATGCTGCCAAGAAGTCTTCCAAGAAGTACTTCTCTGGACGGAACGTTTGCAATCGCAATCATTCCCTTTGCATCATAATAGTTGCCCTCTACAACACCGGCTTTGATCTCCAGCTTGTCTGCCGTCTTTGCAAAGTTTGCAATCACTCTGGCCGGAGCGGTTGCATCGGTCTTGGAAATCGCCACTGCAGACGGTCCTTCCAGATGCTGTGCAAGAGGCTCAAATTCCGTTCCTTTGATCGCAAAGTTCAGCATTGTGTTCTTATAGACCTTGTAGATGATGCCTTCTGCTCTCATCAGTCTCCGAAGCTGTGTGTCCTGCTCTACCGTCAGACCGCAGTGGTCCACGAGAACAACACCGGCTGCATCTTTCAGATTAGCTGAAATCTCTTCCACAATCGGTCTTTTCAGTTCAACTTTTGCCATGATAGGTCTCCTCCTTATAGATTTTGCTGTGAAAGCCCCGGACATCGGATGAGCACACGGGCAAACCAGCTTGCACAGATGCTCAGACATCAAACAGGCAGGCCGGCATGAACAAAAAGGGCGGCAGCCCGGATTGCAGGTACCGGCGGCGATTGCAGAAGCGCATCTGCGCAGAGCAACCGGCTTTCACGCTGTGAGTGACAACCTTTAACAACAAGAAAATCCCCCCATGCTTGAGACACAGAGGGATTGTAAGTCATTCTTCTGTCGAATGCTTTCCTCGGCAGGCGGTTCAACACTTATGCCTTTGCGGCACCTGCTGTCTTCGGGCAGTCAATAAATCTTATATCATAATTTATGAGGGATGTCAACCTTCTTTTGAAAAACTCCTTAAGAAAGTTTCATCGGGTTCACCTTCACGCCCGGGCCCATGGTCGGAGCGATGGTTACGCTCTTTAAGAACTGACCCTTGACAGCGGATGGTTTTGCCTTGATGATGGCATCCATAAGCGTCTGGAAGTTGTCCGCTAACTGCTCCTCGGTGAAAGAAGCTTTTCCAATCGGCACGTGGATAATATTGGTCTTGTCGAGTCTGTACTCGATCTTACCTGCCTTAATATCGTTGACTGCTTTGGTCACATCCATGGTTACTGTACCGGCCTTGGGATTGGGCATCAGGCCCTTCGGTCCAAGTACACGGCCCAGACGTCCGACTACGCCCATCATATCCGGCGTTGCCACGACCACATCAAAATCAAGCCAGCCGCCCTGGATCTTCGGAACCAGTTCCTCTGCTCCTACGAACTCTGCTCCTGCCGCCTCTGCTTCATCTGCCTTTGCCGCTTTTGCGAACACCAGTACGCGCACCTGCTTGCCGGTTCCGTGAGGCAGCACCACCGCACCACGGATCTGCTGGTCAGCGTGACGTCCGTCACAGCCGGTTCTGATATGAGCCTCGATGGTCTCGTCAAATTTTGCAGTGGACAGTTTCTTTACAAGCGCAATCGCCTCTTCTTTGTCATATTGAGCAAGCTTATCATAGGATTTTAAAGCCTCAACGTATTTCTTACCATGTTTCATATTCTTCATTAACCTCCTTGTGGTAATGGCGGGTTTATGCCCTGAGGGTAATCTTCCCTCCCACTTTATTGTCTGGCAACAGTTTTAGTCGTCTACTACTGTGATACCCATACTTCTTGCAGTACCGGCGATCATGCTGATCGCTGCATCCAGGCTTCCTGCAGTCAGATCCGGCATCTTCAGCTCTGCGATCTTCTGAACTTCGGATCTTTTGATGGTCGCAACTTTGTCTTTTTTGGAATTCGCAGAAGCGGTCTTCAGTCCGCATGCCTTCTTCAGTAACACTGCTGCCGGCGGAGTCTTGGTAATAAAGCTGAAGCTTCTGTCAGCATATACCGTGATAACAACCGGAATGATCATGTCGCCCTGGTCTGCCGTTCTCGCATTAAACTCTTTTGTGAACTGTACGATGTTCACACCATGCTGACCAAGAGCCGGACCTACTGGGGGAGCTGGTGTAGCCTTCCCGGCAGGGATCTGTAATTTGATATAACCTGTAACTTTTTTTGCCATAACTAAGGCACCTCCTATTGTGGTAATGGCGGGTTCATGCCCCGTGGGTAAATGTCCCTCCCACGATTCACCGGAACCGTTTTCCGGGAATCATTTGCTTTTTACATTTTTCTGATTTCTGTGAAACTTATCTCAACCGGCGTTTCACGGCCGAACAGGTCAACGTTAATCGTCACACACTGCTTGTTCTCGTTGATGGACTGGATGATACCAGCCGTATCCTTCCAGACGCCTCCGGTGACAACGATGCTGTCTCCTTCCGCGTAATCCATCTGCACGGAATCCGAACGAATCCCAAGCGGCCTCATCTCTTCGTCTGTAAGCGGAACTGGTTTGGACCCGGGACCAACAAATCCGGTCACGCCTCTGGTGTTGCGAACCACATACCATGTGTCATCGTTCATGATCATATTGATCAGAACATAACCCGGGAACATCTTCTTCTGAACCTGACGGCTCTGGCCGTCCTTCATCTCCACTACATCCTGCATCGGAACCCTGACTTCCAGAATCTGCTCTTCAAGATGTCTGTTCTCGATCGTCTTCTCAATGTTGGCCTTGACCTTGTTCTCATATCCGGAATAGGTATGGACTACATACCAGTTTGCCTCTGACATAAAATCACCTTTCCCCTGAATTTATAATGTTACCAGAACGTCAATCCCCATGGTCATGATCATATCCAGTATCTTGATGATGAGTGCCAGAGCGACAGAGGTACTGACTACCGCTATGCTCTGTTTCGTAAGTGATTTTTGGTCCGGCCAGACGATTTTTTTAAACTCGGCTTTTACGCCTTTGAACCAGCTCGCCTTCTGGGTATTCTTTGGATCTGCCATCTTGTCACTTCCTTTACTCGCCCGGGGCAGGATTACTTCGTCTCCTTATGAAGAGTATGTCTCTTGCAGAAACGGCAGTATTTCTTGGTTTCCATTCTGTCTGGATGAAGCTTCTTTTCTTTTGTCATGTTGTAGTTACGCTGTTTGCACTCCGTACATGCCAATGTGATTCTTACGCGCACAACTTTCCACCTCGCTTTTATACTTTTTTCTTTGGCGACCCTGCGAAAATCACCAATTTTTAGGCATAAAAAAAAAGCCTAAACTTCCATTCGCATGGCTACTATAACATAGCAGGCGCCGAAAGTCAAGGCTTTTGCACATCTTTCTTCTAAGCTCGGCAGCGGTTTGGCCCGCAGAAAACGGACACTATACTTCACCGGTCCACGAAGGTTTCTGAAGGTTCATCTCTTCTTCCCGGATCCGCTTTAATGCCTTCCACAGGTAAAATGCGGAGATGCTGTAATTGATCACGTAAAAATAAGGAATGGCAAAGGGAAGCCATGCATAAACTGCATTCACCAGAAGCGCCGGTGTCCTGGCATAGATCGCCAGCTTGTAAAGCTCGCCGAATTTCAGCCGGCATCCCATGATCGCCGACATGATACTTCCGATCACAGCCGCCACAAGCGCCCCCAGGAAAAAGCCAAGAAGCCCCATACACAGAACCAGAATCAGCATAATCCAAAGAAAAACCGGAACGTAAGGCATCAGCTCTCTTAAAAAAGTGTCCCTGTCTATGTCACCGAAATCCAGCTCGCTGTATGCAATCCGGATGGCCGATCCGCCCTCTGCTTTCACGATCATATGTTCCGCGTCCAGGATCAGAACCTGATCAAAGGCAAGCAGATCCACATCCGTGACCTGTTCTGTGACCGGCCGGCTCGTATCCACCATAAAACAGATCCCGCCCTGATATGTGTCATACTCCTGGATGTCAAAAGTCTCCTCCACCCAGAGTGTTCCATCCTCCAGCCGAAAATCCGGAATTGCCTCTCTGGCAATGTTTCCAAAGCCGCCGAACCCGAAAAGGGTTGTGACAAGCGGCAGTACCATGGACACTACAAAATAGATCAGCGTCAGCAGAAGCCCGTACAAAAAGGCTTTTCCCCCGCCGTTTCTCCGGTACCCCGGATAACTTTTAAAATCGTAGACCGAATGAATCAGTTCCGCAAATATATTCACCGTCTTCTCCTCCCTTGTCCGCTGCCGTTCACGTCAGGACTGACAGCCCTTATTCTTGTTCCTGTCCAAGAATCGTCCACAGGATCGCCCACACATAGGGGGCCCCGTATACATTCAGCTTCTTCGGTCCCGATACCTGCTCCGGATCTTTCAGCATCCTTTTGCAGGCTTCCTCAAAGGTGCTTCTCGTGATCGACCGCTCCCGCCGGCTGGCAAAAAGCTCGCCTCCCTTTACATAATAGGTAAAAGGCAGCCCCTTTTTCGTGCAGAAGACCTCACCTTGTCTGGCAACGATCTGCTCCCATAGGGTATCCTGGATGTTCTCTATCTTCATACGGGCCTCCTGTGCACGTTTTTTCTTTCCTTATTTTATCAGACCGGACAGTTCTATCCATTATTATATACAGTTCTGCTCCCCCCTGCAACTACCGATATGTATTTTTATAAATTTACCCGCAGTATACAAGAAGAGATACTATTTGTGCTGCTTTCCATGCACGCGCCGGGCAGCCCGCCGCTTCTGCAAAACAAGGACAGCGTGCGGGCAGATTCTCTGCCCGCAGAAGGCATGCAATCACACGGACCCCAAACGGCTCTTCCTTTTCAGGAAAGCCCTGAGAGCACCCGTCTGTAAATCCGCACCATGAAAAACAACGTCATGGCAAGGGACATCAGCTCTGCTATGGGAATCGCCCACCATACCAGATTCACGCTTCCTAACCTGGCAAGACCGTATGCCACCGGCAGAAGCACCAAAAGCTGCCTGGCCACCGACACCAGCATACTGTAGACCGACCGTCCCAGAGCCTGGAATACACTGCCGCAGGCGATACAAAAACCTGCAAGCACAAAACTCAGGCTGATGATCCGAAGTGCCGGGATTCCGATGGCAATCATGGTCTCGGATGCATTGAACAAAAGCAGCAGCGGCTCCGGTATCGCCTGAAAGACCAAAAGCCCCAGCACCATGATGCCCATGGCATAAGCGACGGTATACCGGATGGTGTTTGTCACCCGCTCTTTGTTCTTCGCTCCGTAATTATAGGCGACAATGGGTATGATTCCGTTGTTCAGGCCAAACACCGGCATGAACACAAAGCTCTGCAGCTTAAAGTACACTCCAAAGACCGCTGTGGCCGTGGATGTAAAGGAGATCAAAATCCGGTTCATCCCATAATTCATGACAGAACCGATGGCCTGCATGATGATGGAGGGCACCGCAATCCCGTAGATCTGGCCGATCACCGGAAGATCCGGGCGGAATCCTTTCATATGAATCTGTACTTCATGATTCTTCTTGGCATTGATCCATACAGCCAGAAGACCCGCCACGATCTGGCCGATCACCGTAGCAGCCGCCGCTCCGGTTACACCCATCTTGGGAAATCCCATAAGCCCAAAGATCAGAATGGGATCCATGATAATATTCACAATCGCCCCGATCCCCTGTGTGAACATGGTATAGATGGTCTTTCCCGTCGCCTGCAGCAGCCGCTCAAACATCAGCTGCACAAAAGCACCGAAAGAAAAACAGCAGCAGACCGTCAAATACTCTTTTCCATACTGAACAATCTCTTCGATATCCGTCTGGCTTGTGTAAAAGGCTTCCACCCAGAAGAGTCCGATCACCAGAAAAAGAAGATAGCTTAAAATAGTCAGAAACACAGAGTTTGCTGCGATCCGATTTACTTTGTCATAGTCTTTTTCCCCAAGAGACCGGGCCAGCAGCGCATTCACTCCCACTGCCGTTCCCACTCCAACTGCAATCATCAGATTCTGAATCGGAAATGCCATGGACACTGCCGTCAGGGCATTCTCATTGATCTGCGATACAAAAATGCTGTCCACAATATTATAGAGTGCCTGCACCAGCATGGAAATCATAATCGGCAGGGACATGGACAGAATCAACCGGTTTACGGGCATAATACCCATCTTGTTCTCTTCCATCTTTCATTTCCTCCTTTGTGATCTGTAAAATATAAGAAGGGTGCATCCCTCATGGTGCACCCTTTTTATCATAACACTGCTTTTGCAAATGTACAAGCCCCGCTTTTTGATCCCTTCAGAAAATTCCCGGATCCGCCTCTCTTTGTCGTTTCGTCAATCAAAGCCCCCGCTGCAAGCAACGGGGTATCAAGCCGGCAGCTGCACTGTGTCATGCCAAAACAGTCAGTATTGATAGATATTATAAACATTGATCAGCATAATCATGGCCATCAGTCCGATGAACAAACGATCCACCGCCTGCTCTGCCATCCGCCGGTTCAGTGCTCTTCCCCATATACCGCCCAAGATGCCTCCGCCGGTCATCACCATCAGAAGCGTTACCGGAAATTCCGGTATGTTTCCGGTGACCAGCGAAGAGAGAATACTTGCAGACTGGGAGAAAAAGATGATATACAAAGAACACTGCGCCGCCTCTTTTGTGGACATGGAATAAAAGAAAAAAAGAACTACCAGATTGATTGGCCCGCCGCCGATTCCAAGAAAGGAGGAAAGAATGCCAAGTGCCGTTCCGATCAGGACACAGCCCGCCGGAGCTTTTACGTTCCGGGTATGTATCTGATTTTTATACAGTGTGTAAATCAGTGTGCCGGCCGTCACCGCCAGCAGGCAGGCCGCCTGAACAGAGCCTATCCGGTTTTTATCCGGACTTAAAGAAGACAGAAAAGAAAACATCCACCTCCCGGCCAGTCCGCCGGCCGCCGCACCGACGGCAATCGGAATCCGGACCTCTTGGTTCTCCTCCTTTCTCTTCTCCTGCCTTCCCTTCCATACCGAATAAGCCGTCATGGACAAAACCGTACAGCCCGACAGAAAACTGATGGAGTCCACATCCAGGATCCCGAACGCGTCCAGCACCGGCTTGATCACCACACCTCCCCCCATGCCGCAGATGGCGCCTGCCGCAGATGCCAGAAAACATACAAGGAAAAATACCATATGAATCATGGCTCGCTGCCTTTCTGGCCGGATGCGGTTTCATCAAAGAGTACAATTCCTTTCAGATACCCTTCCGGCGGTTTCAGAAGCCATCGAAAACCTTCTTCCAGACGTGAAAACAAAATTTCATGAGTGATCATCCGGTTCATCGGAATGGCTCCTGTGATCATGGCTTCCACCCCCTTTTTGTCATTCTCCAAAACGTCTTTTCCCGAAGCCGGATGGGCCGCATCCAGAATCGGTGCCCGAAGGACCAGTTCATTGGCCAGCATCTGCGGAAAAACTTCCTGTCTGGTATACACCGACGCCGTCACAATCCGCCCTCTTTTTATAAAAGGATTATGTAAAAGCCCTTTTTCCCTCGGAAAGCGGATCACACTGCAGGCACTTTGAAGCCCTTTCAGACTCCCGGTAATCTCAACAATGCTGTCCAGAAACTGACCATTCGTCAGTTCATATACACGCCCCGTCAGATCCTCCTTCCCGGAATTGACCACATGGGACGCGCCATATAATTTTGCCAGCGCAAGCCTGTCCTCTGACACATCGACCGCAACGATCGTCTTGACCCCTGCAGCTCTTAACCCGGCGATGGTCATCAGGCCCATTGCACCGCAGCCCACAACCCCGGCAAAGCGAACCGGTTTTTGCAGGCAGGCATTGACAATATTGATCACACACCCTGCAGGCTCCGCCACACAAAGACGGTAGTCAAAGGGCAGCTTCGGAAGCCGGAACACCGGGCTGTTTTCCGGTATGATGCGGTAAGTTGTAAAGGCCGCGTCAAAATTCCCGGATATCCGGTCTCCCGCCCGGAATCTGGTCACATTCTTCCCCGTCTCCACCACCGTTCCCACCGGCTCATGCCCCAGAGTGCAGGGAAACCGCACCGGACGGACCTGGCGATACCCTTCCCTGGAGATCCCAAACTCATGATCCCCCAAAAACCGGGGCAGATCCGTATGGCAAAGCCCCACCGAATCCATACGAATCAGCAGTTCATGCTCCCCCAGCTTGGGAAGATCCTGCTCCACATACTCAATCTTCTGAACATCTGTCACCACAGCGGTCAACGTCTTCATACCATCCCTCCAGATCTTTTGTTTTTCCTCTCTGCGCATCTGCCCGCAAATCCCAAAATCCAGCGGGCAGTTTTTACATCATCGGAACACTTGTTCTTCCTGTTCCTTCAGCAGTTCTTTTTGCCCGGTCAGAAAATCCACGCGCCACTTTGGAAAGTCCTGCACAAACTCCGTCTCAAGGAACCGGTTCACCATCTCCTTTGCCATGGCTTCTCCGACGATAAACGCCCCCAGACACAGAACGTTGGCATCATTGATTTTGCGGCAATATTCCGCGCTGTAGACACTTTCCACGACAGCTGCATAGACGCCTTTGTTTTTGTTGGCCGCCATGGACATACCCATACCGGTCCCGCAGATCAGGATTCCCCTTTGTGCTTCCCCGGACTGAATCTGCGCTGCTGCCGCCGGACCGGTGACCGTGTGCGGTCTTGGCGCATTCTGATCTGTCGTCCCCACATCGATCAGCTCATATCCTTGTTCGGTCAGCATTTCTTTGATGGATTCCTTGAGCAGATAGCCCGCTTTATCAGAACCAATTACAATCTTCATACCATGCCTCCTGTCTTTTTTATTTTGCTCCATTTGCCGCATTCATAAACCGGCGGTGAAACTGCACCACCAGCGGATTGGAAGTAAACTCCATCAAAAGCGACGGCGCCGCCGTAATGACCACCCGCCCTGCCATATCCAGAAATTCCTCTTCCATCAGCAGCCGGTCAATATACGGATAATAATTTTCTCCCTGCATGTTGCAGATGATCAGCCTTGTGTCCGGAAGATTGGCCTGTTTCAGACAGCGGAGATTATGACGGATGCCGTCCAGGCCGTCCGCCATGGAATCTTTCAGAAATCCGCGGTATTTTAAAATCTCACGTGCTCTGGTATAAGCCGCAAAACGGTCCTTGGTCCCCTCTTTTGCAGACAGATAATCATTTTCCACCATATACGTCTGAAGCTGCTCCACAAACTGCGGATCGCCGGTCTCCTCGTAGGCCTTCATAAGCCCTGCAAGCTGCATGCTCTGGGCATGGCGGAACATAATAAAGCTGTTGATAAAATAGGGGCGGGCCTGCAGCGCCATCGCGGTCTGACAGGGTTCAAACATCAATGTATAGTTTACCCGGTACCCGTGTTCCTGCAGCATCAGCGCCAGATTATGGCCCCGGAAGAAATCTTTTGGTTCCCCCTGATTGTATCTTCTGCTCAGCTTTTGATCGCCGGACATCAGTTCCTGCACATTCTGTGCATTGACCGGCCCGGTATGAGGCACTTTGATGACTACCCGGTACTCAGAGAGCATCTCCCGAAACCGTGCCGCCTCCTCCAAAATCTCTGCCTCACTGGAATGAAACGGATCATTTAACTCCACGCTGATGTCACACCCCGGCCCAAGCATCGCTCCGATTGTCGAGAGAACCTCATCCCGGGTCTTGTATCTGCCGCCGATGTTGGCATCCGGATTGTTGATGAACTGGTTGTAAATGATGGCCGGATTGCAGGTCAGATTGCCGATCAGATCTTTCATGCTTTCCACTTCATACGGGTTAGCAGAATCCGCGCTGAAAAGAATCTTCGTGGGCCTTTTTCTTCCGTTCTTATCATAGGAAATATCTCTTACCAGATCCGCCAGAATCAGTCCGTCCGCTTCCAGCAGATATTCCACCCGAAAGCCTGCAGGTGTTTCTTTTTCCGGAACCTTGAAAGACTGTATCACATGAGAAAACCGCTTTGTCACTCCAAACGCTTTTCCGTACTTTTTCATCTGATCATAGAGTTCCAAAGAGATCTCCTGATCCATAATCCGTTCCGCATCCGCCTCATGACCAAAGAGCACTGGCAGCCCAGTGTCCTTTCCGACCAGAGACCTTATGGTACTTTTGAGCCCAGCCATATGTTATCTCCTTTTCTCTGTCTTACCACCATTTGATCTGATCCGTAATATGTGTTCTCAGATCAATAAAATCCCTGCTGGTAATATCCCTTGGGTAAGGGAGCGTATTTTTCAGTTCCTCTTTTATCGTGGTTGGTTTGTTGGATAAGATCAATACTTTCTCAGACAGATAGACCGCTTCTTCGATATTATGGGTAATAAATACCACCGTAGTACCGATCTCTCTCCACAGCCGGAGTACTTCGTCCTCCAGATAAAACCGAAGTTTGATGTCCATCTGCGCATAAGGTTCATCCATAAGAAGCAGGTCCGGTTCCATGGCAAAGGCACGGCCGATGATAACCCGCTGCTCCGTACTGGCAGACAGATCGCTTGGATAGCTGTTCCGGAACTTTTCCAGTCCCAAAAGACGAATGATTTTCTCCACCCGTTCCTCTATGGTTTTTTTCGGAAGCCTCTTGATTTTCAGGCCAAACCGCAGATTCTCCTCTACCGTCAGCCACGGATAGGCGGACGGCTCCTGAAAGACAAAAGCAAGATTATGTTTTTTGGGATCTGCAAGTTCTCCATCGATCCGAAGTTCTCCGGATGTTGGTTCATAGATCTTGGTCAGCAGATTCAAAAAGGTCGTCTTTCCACATCCGGTGGGACCTACGACACATACAAACTCGCCTTTTTTGATATCAAAAGAGATGTCATCCAGCACATGCAGCTTTCCGAAACATTTGGTCAGATGTCTCACCTGCACTTTCGCCTCACGGTTGTCTTCTGTCATTTCTTTTCCCCCCATCCTATAACGCCAGGTCTGAATGATCCGAGATCGTCGTTCTGAGTTCCAGAAATTCTTTGGAAACCATATCCCTGGGACGTTTCAGTGTATTGGTATAGATCTCTTTGATCCTGGCCGGCCTGGAACTAAACAGCACGATACGGTCGCCCAGATACACCGCCTCTTCAATATTGTTGGTGACAAAGATGACCGTCCGCTTCTGCTTCTGCCAGATTTTGATAATCTCCTCTTCCATGGAATAACGGGTCTGTGCGTCCAGAGCGCCAAAAGGCTCGTCCATAATCAAAATCTCCGGATCATTGGCGTATGCACGGGCAATCCCCACTCTCTGCTTCATTCCTCCGGACAGCTGGGACGGATACGCATTCTCAAATCCGTGAAGCCCCACCAGATCAATGTATTCCTGGGCCTTTGCACGCCGGGTCTTTTTGTCCACCCCCCGGAACTTTGGCCCGATCTCCGTATTCTCCATCACCGTCTTCCAGGGCAGAAGCGACCATTTCTGAAAGACCATACCGATCCTTGGATCCGTACCGGTCACTGGTTTTCCGTCCAGTTCCATAGTCCCGCCTGTTGGCTGCTCCAGACCCGCAAGAATGTTCAAAAACACGCTCTTCCCGCAATGTCCCGGCCCCAGAAGCACCAGAAATTCATTGTCATACACATCCAGAGAAATTTTGTCCACCACTGCCAGACGGTCATTCTTCAGCGGAAATTCTTTGGTTATGTTTTCTATATGAAGTCTTACTTTTTGTTGTCCCATGGACAAAGCCTCCTTTCCAGCAGACCGGTGACGACCGCCAGCAGTGCGCCGATGATGCCGATGGTGATCATGGCCACCAGAACCAGCGGCAGATCATTCCCTTCCATCCCCCGCACCACCAAAAATCCGACTCCTTTGTTAGCCCCTAACATCTCCGCCGCCAGCACCACCATCCAGGCGGTACTGGTAGAGGTCCGGATGCCGGCAAAGATCGAGGGGTACGCAGCCGGTATGGCAATCTCCATAAGCATCTGCCTTTTGTTGGCATGGAACACTTCTCCCACATCCAGATACAGCTTCTGAACTTTCACCAGGCCGTCATGAGTATTCACAACCACCGGCATCACCGCCCCGATAAAGACAATCAGAACTTTGGAAAATTCGCTGATTCCAAAGCAGATGGTGATCAGCGGAATCCATGCTATGGGAGGAATGGGACGGATAAACGCGAAAATGGAACCAAAAAACGCATCCATTTTCTTGTTCCATCCGATCATCACGCCAAAGGAGATTCCAATCCCCCAGGCAAACAGAAGCGCGGTCACAACCCGCTTCAGACTCGCGCCAATATGCCTGGGAAAGCTCACACGCATAATCGGCTTCTCCAGCAAAGTCAGAAAACGCTCCCATGCAACTGCAGGAGAGGGAAACAGATGCGGGTACATAACCGAGACTCCGTACCACAGTAAAAAAAGCAGGAGAATCGACAGGCAGGGCAGAATCTTATAGATCACATCGAGCGCTGTTATCTTTTTGACTTCTTCCACCGTCACTTTTTCTTCTTTGCTCATACTAAATCCTCCACTTGATGATCCGGTGCTCGATAAAACTCAATGTACTGGTAAATACCATGCCCAGCACTCCGATCAGCACCATGCCCAGGATGACGATATCCGCTCTGGCAAAATTTCTTCCCATCAGAATCATATAGCCAAGTCCGGAATCCGCTGCCAGCATCTCTGCCGCCACCAACGTCGCCCATGCGTTTCCCAGCGCCACCCGGATCCCGGCGAACATAATCGGCAGGGAGGACGGAATTCCCACCTTGAGAAAGATCTCAAAATTCGATGCCCCGCAGGTTTTTGCCACGTGGATCAGAGTCTGATTCGTCTGACGGATTCCGGCGGAACTGTTGATCACACAGGGAATAAAAGCTGCAAAAAAGATGATAAATGCTTTGGCCCGTATACCAATCCCCAGCCACAAAAGAGTCAGGGGGATCCAGGAAATGGGCGGAATCGGACGTAAGATCTCAAAGACCGGACTTACAAACTGCCGGAAACCCTTATACCACCCCATCAAAAGTCCGGTCGGAATACCAATCAGAATCGCCAGGAAGAAACCAACCAGAGAAACCTGAAGGCTGGCAAAGATACTTTCTGGAATCGTGGAGCCGTCCGGATTTGCATTGACCAGTTTGTACAAGAACAGGGAAATAATCTCCGTCGGCTTCGCAAGATATCTGCCGGAGACGATCCCGAACTGAACAAGCAGCTGCCAGATCAGGAAAAAGCAAAGCACTCCTGCCACTGACAGCATCGCATAGGCATAACTGCTAAGCCCAAGCCCTCTTCCCAATGGATCTTTGTTTTTTTGTCCATTCATGTGAGTTACCTCCTGTGTCCAAAAACCGCCGGTTCCGCCTTTTTGCAGAACCGGCGGCGATCCTTTTGTTTAGTTTCTCTTTTCCAGTACAGCTTCTGCCACAACACTTGTAATCCGGTTGTTTTCCAGAACCTTCATGCGGTCTTCTTCCGAATAGCTGCCAAGGCTTACAAAATAATCCATGGTATCCAGCACATCGAACTCGCCTCCGGAAATCTGACGGTCCAAGAGTCCCAGCGGATCATCCACATACGTTGTCATGCGCTCCAGCGCTTTCTCAATTCCAAGCCCTTCATAAACCTCCGCGGTATACTTGGCGCTGGATTCCGTGCAGGAGATTCCTTCCACCTCACAGGCCTCCAGGTACATGTCCGCCATCTCCTCCGGATGCTCCATCATCCAGTCTTCCACGTTATAGTACAGTTCAAACAGGGTGGTAACCGCATCCATCTTGGTCTCCAGCGCATTGTCCGTGGCAAGCAGACAAGTGGAGTAAACACCGTTGACGTCGTCGCAGCTGCAGACGGATTGATAGCCTTCCTCCTGAGCAGTCACGTTGGTGGAAGTCCAGAGAATCATGCCGTCTCCTTCACCCGCCCGGAACGCTGCCAGCGCACTTCCCACGTCCATATTGGTCATGGTCACATCATCTGTAGTCAGCCCAAAATACGCCAGATACAGAGCCAGCGTCTGCTGCGCTGTCGTACCTACAGGCAGAAGCCAGGTCGTGCCCCGGAGAGAATCCGCATCGCCATACACCTCCGGAGCCTCTGCCACATTTCCTTTGCCCGCCTGATAAATCGGAGAATCCTCCCGCACAAAACAGTTCAGAATGTGTTCATACTGAGAGATTCCAATCACATTCACATCATATCCGACGATCCCGTTCACAGCCCCTGCTGCTCCTGCCGTACCCACATCCCAGCTGCCGTTTGCCTCCATCATGGCTGGCCCTGCACTGAAATAAGACCAGTTAAATCCGATGTTTAACTCTTCCGCCCAGCCCATTTCGTCCATGATGTAGAACACCAGTCCATGCTCCGCACCGGAGAAATAAGCAAGGTCAATCATCTCTTTTTTCTCCAGCGGCTCAATGCCAAAGGTCGTCCCTTCTGTATCTTCGCTTGGGGGCGCTTCGCTTTCTTCTCCGGAGGACACCCCCGGATCCGGAGTCTGACTTTCTTGTTCCTTACTTCCGCATCCGGAAAGCATGCTTCCCAGAAGCGCCAGAATCATCATAAGTGCCAACAGGCTTTTCCTCATTTTTTTCATTACAATCTCCTTCCTTCTTTTATCCTCTGTTACCAGATGGTATAACCGCCGTCAAAGACCAAGTCCGTACCGATACAGTAGGTAGACATATCAGAAGCCAGATAGACCACCGCGCCGACCACTTCGTCCAGTCTGGCAAACCGTTTGATCGGAACCATAGATACATTAAAATCCAGCACGTCATCCTTCACTCCTCTGTGAAGACCTGACATGACATACCCCGGACTGATGCTGTTCACCCGAATGCCATCATTGACATAGCTGATGGCCAGCGCTCTTGTCAGTTGTCTGACACCGGCCTTGCTGGTCGTATAGCCAGGCTGTGAGGTCATAGCCGGACGCCGGTTGATGATATGGGCAGACATGGACGCCGTATTGATGATCGAACCTCCGTGGCCATGTCTTTTCATAAGCTCCGCTCCGGCGCGATCCACCAAAAGCATTCCGGTCAGATTTACATCCAGCATCTTTTTCCACGTATCCAGCGCAATATCCGCATCGTCCAGACCAGTGCAGGTGATTCCGGCATTGGAAAAGACAATGTCAATTGTCCCCAGTTTTTCTTCCATCTGGGCAAATGCCCGTCCAACAGATTCCTCGTCTGACACGTCTCCGATGACCGGAACCGCCGTCACACCATATGTCTGTTCCAAATACCCGCAGTTTTTTTGCAGTTCTTCTGCAGCCGCCGGAATGTCAAGCAGCGCCACATCTGCTCCCAGCTCTGCAAATGCAACGGATACCGCTCTTGCAATCCCTCCGGCTCCTCCCGTAATGACTGCCTTTTTCCCTTTTAGAGAGATCATCTGATAGATGCTTTTGATCTGTTCTATTCTTTCTGCCTGATACTGCACCCCCTTATCCCTCCATACCCTTTCTTGACTTTACCGTCCGCACTTTGCGCACAATGTCATCTGCGGTCAGATGAAACCGTTCCTTGAGCCAGTCTGCAGGTCCGACCTCTCCGAATTCGTCCTGTACGCCGACGCGTTCCACAGGAACCGGGCAGTTTTCCGCGAGAATCTCTGCCACTGCGCTTCCCAATCCGCCGATGACATTGTGGTTCTCCGCCGTCACGATGGCACCGGTCTCTTTCGCGGCAGCGATCACTGCTTCCTTGTCCAAAGGCTTCAGCGTGAACATATCCAGCACCCGGATGTGAATTCCTTCTTCTTTCAGAAGCTCAGCTGCCCGGACCGCCTCAATGACTTCCCGTCCGGCAGCAATGACCGTGGCGTCTTGTCCTTCCCGAAGCTTCACCGCTTTTCCGATCTCAAAGGAAGATCCTTCTTCATAGATTGTCTCCGCCTTCCCGCGATTCATGCGTATATAGAACATTCCATAGGTTTTTGCCGCCTGTATGGTCAGATCCCGGACCATCGCCGCATCGGTGGGCTCCACAATGGTGATGTTTGGAATGCACCGCATTACCGCCACATCTTCGAAGGCCTGATGGGTACCTCCATTGAGCCCTGCACAGATCCCCGGGTCGCTTCCCACCACTTTTATGTTCAGTTTCGCGTAAGCACCGCTCATAAACACCTGGTCCATACTGCGGCGCGAAGAAAACACAGCAAAGGAATGGGGAAATGGTACAAATCCTTCTGCAGAAAGCCCAGCCGCCACTCCCATCATGTTCGCCTCCGCAATCCCGCAGTCTATGATGTTGTCCGGGTAATCTTTCTGATACGGAAGAAGACCGATGGCCCTCATCAGATCTGCGTCCATGGCCATCACCGGTTCCCCTTCTTCGATCAGTTTTGTAATGGCTTCGGCATATACCTGGCGCATCTCCTGTTCTCCCATCTTGTTTTCCTCTGCCAGTTTGATATTTTCCAAGTTTACGCACCTCCTTTTTCTGAATGTTATGCATCGGATCACAGAGCAGCTTTATATGCTTCCAGTTCTGCGATGGCCTGCCCGGCCTGCTCCTTTGTGACCGGAATATTATGATTAAAGACGCCCTCCGCAAAAAAGCAGCCTTTCCCCTTTTCTGTATGCAGGATGATCATGGAAGGATGCTCTTTGTCTGCCTTTGCCTCGTCAATGGCTGCCATGATCTGAGACACTTCATTGCCGTCTGTCACATCCACCACCTGCCATCCGAACGCCCTGAATTTTTCGCCAAACTCCTGTACACCGCTGACTTCTTCCACCGTCCCGTCAATCTGAAGCTGATTGTAGTCAAGAAAAGCAATCACATTGGAAAGTTTTTTGGCCGGCGCAAACATGGCACATTCCCAGACCTGTCCTTCCTGACACTCTCCGTCTCCCAGAAGAATATAGACATAGCTGTCAAGTTTCTTCCTTTTGCATCCCAGAGCAATGCCAAGCCCGGAGGAAAATCCCTGTCCCAATGATCCGGTTGTCATATCCACCCCCGGCGTCCGGTTCCGGTCCGTGTGACTTGGAAGACGGGTCCCCGGCTGATTCAGTGTCTTAAGCTCTTCCGGATCAAAATATCCTTTCAGCGCCAGTGCTGCATACATGGCCGGTCCCGCATGGCCTTTGGACATGATGAAGCGGTCCCTCTGCTCCCACTTCGGGTTGGCCGGATCGATCTTCATGACCCCTCCGTACAGGCAGGCCATCAGATCACAGATGGACATCACGCCGCCCACATGACCAATGCCCAGAGCCCCCAGCTGTTTCATACAGCCAATCCGGATGTCGGCCGCAAAGCTTTTGAGTTCTTTTTCTTTTTCTGCGCTCAACTTACTGCACTCCTTTCTCTGCCCATCATGGTTTTATACTGCATCTTCTTTTCTGCACAGATGAACTGCGCTTACTTTAAAAGCTTTTGGAAGCGCCAGTATGTTGGGATTGGGGCCCACATATTTTCGCATGGCATCTTCCAGGGCTTCCTCAAAGGTCGCCCGGGTTTTAAGCCCCATGCCCCTGGCGTATCCGGGTTCCTGTGCCCCCACAATATAGATGGCGGAGGTGTTCATCTCCGCAATATGCCCGCATGACATCATGGAAAATCCGTGATAAGGATGAAAGGCTCCTGCATAGCGGTATTTGCGGATATATTCTTCATTGGTCCCAAACAGTTCTCCGTATTTGTCCATATCCGGCAGGATATTCATATAATCATGCTGAAACAATTCATACAGCTCCCGCAGATACGGCCAGCGCTCGTCGTGAAAATACCCGTTGCACAGAGACGAACAGAGGATGACACAGCGGTCGCTCATGACTCTTTTATGACGGATGACCTGAGCGCTTAATGCCTGCATCATCTGAATGGGATTGGTTCCCATACCATTTCCATAGTGAAAATCCTGCGGCATGCCAAAGATCATCACATCGTATTTTTTATCTGCCCATTTTACGTAGGTGCGCTGGTCTGCTGTCTTCCAGGACAGCGGCTGCATCTCTTTGATATACCCGCTGTGGATCTCGATCTGCCTGGATGCAGAGTCCAGCACCGCATCGCAGCCAAAGAATTTTTTCCCCATGCATGCTTCCATATGCATGCCGATCTCATTGAATTTGTGGCGCATAAGAGAATGACCGGATACGGGAGTGAAATCTTCTCCGTGCATGACCGATGGGATATGATGGGTCGCAATGCTCCTCCAGTGGGTGATACCGGTGGCGCAGTGCTTATAGCCTCCGGAATACCCTCCGTATGGATTTCCCTGGGTATGTCCGATCAGAATTGCCACGTCAGAATCATACACATATTTGTTCATGATCACACAGTCGCCCCGCTCTGTCGTTCCAAGATCCACCAGGTGGTCCCAGTCCTCAGAGTCATGGCTGATGATCTGATTGGTGTGGTAAAACTCACAGAACAAATGTTCTCCCAGGATCTGGCGCATCTCTGCTGCCGTGGTTCTTGGATGAAGGCCGTTGGAGAAGATCAGAAGGATATCTTTTTTCTCCACACCTGCCTGATACAGTTCTTCCAAAATCACTTTGACCGCCACTTTCCGGTGAGCCGTTGGCTGACAGCCCCCTTTGACAATATCCGGAATGACAATCGTCACTTTGCTTCCTTTGTGTGCCAGTTTTGTCAAAGGCTCCATACCGATGGGATGCTGTACTGAATATCTGGTCGCCTCCTCGATTTGATCTTCCAAAATGCAGGGCGGATCCGGCACGGTCTCTCCCGGGATAAATACATCAGTCTGATCCGGCAGACAGGCGGACATGGTTCCCTGCCCATACTCAAACTCCAACTTCTTCAAAAAAACACCTCCTGATTTAAGTTCCGCTTCAGCCCTCCGTTCCCACGGTATGCAGATCAATTCCTGTTCCCCTTCGGTCCCCACTCATTGATCTGGGCTCTCTTTGGGCTTTCGCTGATTTTTTAGTTCTGTTTCCACGGCGTGCAGACTTAGGGTTACTTTACATATGCTTTTATGATTTCTTTCAGGCTTCTTACGTCAAATGCGATGGGCGGTGTGAATTTTGTGAGGGCCACCAGTCCCCCATCCAGGGTGGATACGGCTGCCATCTCCGCGGCATTCTCCTCTTTCAGACCTCCGCCGTACACGACAGAGAACTCCCTGTGAAATTCTTCTTTGCAGACTTCCTTGATATAGCGGCTCACAAATGCCACATACTCCCCGTCCGGCGGGGTCTTTCCGGGGCCGATGGCCCAGACAGGTTCATAGCCGATGGCGATCTGGCAGTCTTCCATCCATGGTCCTATGTCTTTTAATCCGGTACAGATCTGATCCCGCAGCACGTTTTGCACCCGGGGTTCGTATTCCGCTGCCGGACCAGCACCTTTCTGCTCTGCCGTCTCTCCCACGCAGAACAGCACGTTCATATTGCGTTCCAGTGCGCAGCGCACTTCCTGGTTTAAGATTTCATCCACAGATTTTTCTGCTTTTCTTCGTTTTTCCGCACTCTGATCAATCACCGAATCATAAGCAGACAAAAGGGACAGCTTGTCTTTTCGCTCCTCACTGTGTCCGATCATAACCCAGTTCTGACCCAGAGCCTTCATGGCGGCTGCCGGCCGGTTGACCGTAAAGGCACCAAAATTTCCTTCCCTGGCCACATCTTCCCGGTATACCCCCTGACATCCAATCTGAAAATGGCTTCTTTTCTCTTCCGGTACAGAGCGGAGTTCCTCAAGGGCCGGGACAAGAAGGGACTCCGGGAGAAAATATGTGACCTGAACATCCTTCCGGTTCCCAAGTCCAAGCTCTGCTGTGTCCTTTACGATCTTCCGGATCCAGCGCACCGGATCTTCATCCGGACAAATTCCTCCATAGGTTTTCGGAATATCAAACCGCTTCAGGTTTACATAGATTTCTTTCAATTTTTCTTCTCCATTCTACTAAACTATTTTATCTGGTTACACCTCTTATTTTTTGTGCAATTTTTCCTATTTTTTTGTTTTTATCCTATGAATTGATCTAATATTACTATTATTTTATGTTTTATTCAACGTGTTTTTACGCAAACGTTTGTGTTATTTGTCATAAAAATACAACCGATCAATTCAATTTCTTGTATGTATTTTCCGAAATTTTTTCTTGAGTTTTTTTAAGATATTCTATATAATGATGGATAGCCGTAAAACGGCCGATTACATGTTCAAGGAGAACAGTTATGACAATCAAAGATGTAGCCAGACGGGCCGGTGTATCCGTCTCTACCGTATCGCGGGTCGTCAATAAAGGAGACGAAAAATCCGCCAGCCCGGAAACCCGCCGAAAAATCTGGGATGCTGTCAATGAACTGGGATATACTCCCAATCTGCACGCACGACAGCTCAAGACCGGTCAGGCCCCGCTTTCAAAAGCTGCGAAAGAGATCGCCTGTGTCTACGGGCGCACCGGCGATTCTTTTGTCAACCCCTTTTTCAGTGCGCTGATGCAGGCCGTGGAAAAAGCCGCCTATGAAAAGGGCTATTTTCTGCGATTTAGTTCTTCCACCGCGCCTGCGGATTATGACCACAAAGCAAATACTGCCAATTCGGTGATTATTCTGGGAAAAACCGATACCCAGACCTTGAAAAAGCTGCAGGCCAGCTACCGCCATATCCTCTACACCGGACTTCAGGATCTCCCTCTGGACATTGATCAGGTCATCAGCAGCGGGTATCATGCCGCCGAAAAAGCGATCCAGTATTTGCTGGATCTGGGGCACAAAAAAATATGTTACATCGGGGAAACGACCAAAGAACAACGTTTCCTGGCGTATCAGGATACCATGGCAAAAGCCGGCCTCAGCGTCTCCAAGCAGGATACGGCTTCCACTGATTTTTCCCCCGGCAAAGGATACGAAGCGGTTCGTCAGCTTTTTGAGCAGAACACAGACTTTACAGCGATTTTCTGTTCCAATGACGCACTGGCCATCGGCGCTTTGAAAGCCTTAAAAGACCGTCGGATGAAAGTGCCGGATGATATCTCGTTGATCAGCATCGACGACATCGAAACCGTACGTTATCTCTCTCCTATGCTGACTACCGTCCGGATCCCCATCCAGGAGATGGGATCCATGGCCGTGAAGATCCTGATCGACCGGATCGAAGGCGGACACCAGAGCCCTGTGAAAGTGAATCTTCCCAATATGGTCATCCGCCGGGATTCCTGCGGAATCTGCAGAACCTCCAACCGGTGACTTTGTTCTTTTTCACACAAAAAGGCTGTCACAAAATGTGTCTTTGCCTGTGCGCCCAGCAGCGCTGGTGTACAAACATAGACCTATTTTGTGACAGCCTTTGAACCATGGTTCTGTTTCTTCACGGACCCGTTTTGTCTGTCGTCTCTTCTTTTTTCAGCTCCTCAAACATCGCTTTTACTGTCGGAGCATTTTTTGTCAGCTTTTTAATGGTCAGATCCTCCGCCTTATGATTGGCCAGGCGAAGATTATTTTCCGAAGACAGGAGCGCATCTTTCGTCTTCTGCAGATGGGTGATCGTCTTGTCAATCTCGTCGATGGCCGTTTTAAATTTGACGCTTGCCAGCCGGTAGTTGCGGGCAAATCCTTCTTTAAACGCATTCATATTTTCCTCAAACTGAAGAATATCCACCTGCTGATGTCTGGCCGCCTCCAGCTCCCGGCGGTACTGCAGAGAATGAAGCGCCGCATTGCGCAGCAGCGTAATCATGGGAATAAAAAACTGCGGACGGATCACATACATTTTCTCATATTTGTAAGAGACATCCACGATTCCATTGTTATACAGTTCATTGTCAATCTCAAGCAAAGACACAAGCACCGCATATTCACAGTTCTTTTCACGCCGGTCCTTGTCAAGCTCTTTAAAAAAATCCTCATTTTTATGCTTGGTGGCTGTTTTGTCCATTTCATTTTTCATCTCAAACATAATTGAGATAAACTCGGTCCCCTCTGCCGCCTCCCGGAAGATAAAATCCCCTTTGCTGCCAGTCCGGGCATCGTTGTCTTTTTCAAAATAGGCAGCCGGAAAGGCAGTCATCCGAAGGGCATTAAACTGATTCAGACAGTGCTGCTCCAGGCTCTCACCGATCATCTTGGTGGACTGCCTGGCCTTGAAGTCTTTATAGTACGCAATCTGTTCATCCTTTAACTTCAGCTTGTCCTCGTATTCTTTCTGAAGCGCCTGTTCCTTCAGCTTTCGTTCTGTCTCCTTGCTGGACAGCATACCTTTTAACTCAGTGATCACTGTGGCATTTTGAGAAAGCTCTTTTTCCTTACCCTGAACCGCTTCCAAGACTGCCAGCTTTCTTTCCGACTCACTGTTCTGCAGTTTTGCCTTCAGTTCCTCAATCTCTTTTTCCTTTTGGCTGACTGCTTCGCTTACAGCCAGCTTTTTCTCCGTCTCGTTTCCGGAAATCTGCGCCTTCAGCTGTTCAATCGCCCGCTCCTTTTCCAGCAGATCTGCCTCCTTGGCAGACAGCGCTTTTTCGAACTCCCCCTTCTGCTTCATCTGCGCAAGCTCCAGCTGGTTCTCTTTTTGTTTTGCCAGCTCTCGTTCACGCTCCTTAAGCGCCTTTTCAAATTCCTGGTCCCTGACCTGCTGCACAATCTGCGCATATCCGGACTCATCCACTGCAAAAACAGCTCCGCAGTCGGGACATTTTATCTCCTGCATTCCTTTTATCCTTTCTGTCTGTTAGTTTTCAAACCTGCATGCCTTTCCTGTCCTCCATGTTATCCATTCCTCTGGGGGTTGATCCACAACTGCCCGATCCACTTGCACAGATTTCAAGTCAGGAATTACGGCTTTTTTATTATATCATTACCAGCAGTACAAGACAATCTTTCCATGGCAAACATACTCTGCAAAGTTTCTGGGATTTTTCAGAAATTCATCTTCCAGTATTTCAAAGTTTTTGATGCAGAACTGTTCAAAATAGAGTATATTGTTAAGCATAGGGAACTCCTTCCCAGGCCATCCAAAACCGACCTGTCCGGGCGATTTTCCTTTACAGAGGGTTTATTGTCCGCAATAATCAAAAGGCCCTCCTGATTCTGGAACGAGAGCTGGTCTGTTTTATGCGGCCGGCAAAAGCAGACAAGTCCGTTTGGGAACAGACCGGCCGGACAAAAAAGGAAAAGATCAGCAAGGGAGCAAATGATGTGCAGGCAGGGGAGCAAACGATGAGAAAAAATAACAGAACAGGAAAACGGCTGCGGCTGACGCCTCTTATCCTGGGAGGCTATGGAGCGTTTTTAGGCTTTGGCCTGGCAGTTATCGGTCTTGCGGAAATGAAGGATGGGATCGGCATTGTCCGGTTTCTGATGGGGCTTGGTCTTTCAGGCTTTGGTCTGCTGGGCATATGGGACGGGGTGCGCGATCTGGTCAGGCCGGATAAAAAGCTTGAGCAGGTGCCAAAAATCCAGTTGATTCTTACAGATACATCCGGAAACAAAAGTTCACTGGTTACACCGGAAGTTTTGCAAAAGCAGATGGACATTCTTGCAGAAAGTGAAGATCTCAGGCATTTTGATATTCAGTTGCTGCCGCCTCTTTCCGTCTCAGAACATGGCCTGCTAAAGCGGATTTTGTGTATTTATCATGGCAGTCTTATTCTGGTGGCATTTTTTGATATGCCAGAAGGCGGATACCGGGTATACCGGAAAAGTACAGAACCGGATCCGGCGGTGGAATGGCTGAAACAGCTGTCAGCTGGAAGTCCTGATTTTTCCGGATGGGAAAACACGGAAGTAACGGCCGGGCAGGAGGAAGGAACCGACAGCCAGATCGAGGAAGATCATCAGCAGGAGGAAGAAAACACCCCTGCAGACGAAACCGATGTCCGGCAGGAAAACGTAGAAACATTCTGGCAACAGCTTCTGACTGATCAGATCGGACAGATGACCTGCTGGCATCAGCTCCTGGTCATATTTGGAGAGAGCTGGCATGATGAACACCGGTTTTTCTCCGTCAGGGACGTGGAACTGGCCATTGAAGGCATCCATGAAGGAAAATATTTAAAAGCAGTTCTGGAATGGGGAACGAAAGCCTTTGATCTGTTCCCGGGCGTTCAAAATGATCTGATGGTGATCTGTCGTATCCATCATACAGGGAAAGAGGATACCAGGTTTCTGGCGAAAGAAGGAACTGTGACACAGGTGAAATTCTGGCTGGTCCATTATCTGAATCACGGCTTTCTGGAAGAAATGAGCGGCTGGGCTGATGTGACCGGCCAGATCGAAAGTATCAGCGCCAAAATGGAAAAAGAAGAGAGAAAGGGCAAAAAGAAACATGGGAAAGTATTTTAGTGATGTGGTGGACAGGGCCATTGAGGATCTCTATTATTGCTGTGACAATGACAGGGCAAAAGCGGCAGCAGACGCGTTATTGTCTGCAGCAAAGGACGGGGATGGGGACGCCTGCTATTTACTCTCCCGCTGTTTTTCCGGTTCCTGTTACAGCTGGGAATATCATCCTTTTGAAGAAAATGAGGCGGCGGCCTATGCCATGCTCCATCAGGCAATCTCCCTGGGCAGCGCCGCTGCGGTTCTGGGAGCGCTTCGTATGGACATGCTGACACCGGAATTACGGGAGATCATGCCATTTGACAGCATAAAAGAAGCATGGGAAATGATTTATGAAAAGGCCGAAAACGGCTGTCAGTTCTGCCAGTACATGATCGGGAACACCTATTATTTTCTGGATATGATAGAGATCGAGAACCGGAAGGAAAGCGAATTTACAAATAAAGAGGCCTGGAATGCCTGGATGAAATGGGAAATGGAGCAGAGTATTCCCTGGTTTGAAAAAGCATTTTCCGGCGGCATGATTCTGGCAGGAAGAAATTACTGCCATTATTATCAGTATGGCCGGGGGGATTATATCCAGCCGGAACCCCAAAAGGCGGTGCCGGTTATGCGTCAGGGGGCAGAACTGGGCTATCCGGAGTGGATGCATGCCTACGCCAACTATCTGGCCTACACAGAGGAAAATCACAAAGAAGCGCTCCCCTGGGCGCTGAAGGCGGCCGAGGCCGGACACCTGTGGAGCTGGCATATTGTGGGGGATATCTACTGGGATGGAAAAGCGGTGGAGCGCAGCCTGCCCTATGCGCTGCAGTGCTATGAAAAAACCGCCGGCTATGGCAACGACAGCTATGCCTGCCGTCAGCTTGGAGTTCAGTATTTTCATGGCTGGGGTACGGCTGTGGACTATGCACGGGCAGTTCAGTGGCTGGAAAAGGATGAAGAACCGGAATATGTCAAGTATGATTTGCTGGGGATCTGCTATCTGCTGGGATACGGCTGTCTGCAGAACCCGGCGAGGGGAAAAGCGTTCCTGGAGAAAAGCAAAAATTCGCCCTATAAAAGCTATGGATTGGGCATGATGTATGCCGAGGGGATCGGCGTGCCGGAGGACATTGAAAAAGGCGTGGAGTATCTGAAAGCGGCAGGAAATTACGGGCCGGCCATGGAGGCGCTGAAACATTACAAGAAAAGTCTGTTTGGGGTATGGCGGCGAAGATAAGAACATTACGCTTTTTTGAACTGACGCCCAGGCGGACGAAGGAATACTTTTTGTGGTATACCGAAGAAATTCCCAACCGGATTGCTTTGCTGTGGGAATATATGAAGCTGGAACGTCCAAAGAGTCAGCCCTTTGATTATTCGCCGGAATCACTGATCCCCTTATGGGACTGGTACGAAACAAAAATCAAACAGATTCCGTCTTTTGCTTCAGGGCAGCAGTCATTTTTGATTTCTTCTGCCTCACCTGTCGGACAGCCACAACTGCAAGTGTTTTCTTTTCCTCTTCTTTTTTCTTTCCAAAATCAAAAAATGCCATAGTGATAACCTCTGTCCTAAAATTAAATAATGAAATATTGTATTGCGTTGAAGAAATAGCCTACAATGATGATACCAGCTATGCATATGGCAATGAAAACGCCGAGCAGCTTTGGTTTAACCGCCTTTCGAAGCATAATCATTGACGGGAGAGAGAGGGTGGTTACTCCCATCATAAAGGAAAGGACAACTCCAAGCAAAGCACCCTTTGCAAGCAAGGCTTCTGCAATCGGGATTGTACCGAAAATATCCGCATACATCGGAACACCTGCAAGAGTAGCAAACACAACACCAAACGGATTGTTATCCCCAAGCACCTTAATAATGAAATCTTCAGGTATCCAGTTGTGAATAATTGCACCAATACCAACACCGATTAACACATAAAGCGCAACCTTTTCGGCTGTTGCAACCACTTGTTCCCAAGCGTATTTCATACGGCCTTTGAAATGCAATTTTTCCCGCGGAACATCGACAGCGTGACTGTTTCGGATATATTCCTCCACTTGATTTTCAAGGTGCAGTTTTTCAATCAGCGTACCGCCGACAACAGCAATGGCAAGTCCGAGTACAACATAGATCACTGCAACTTTCCAGCCAAATATACTCATCAGCAAAACAAGACTGCCAAGATCAACCATTGGCGAAGAAATCAAAAAGGAGAATGTAACGCCAAGCGGCAAACCTGCGCTTGTAAATCCAATAAACAACGGAATAGAGGAACACGAACAAAACGGCGTTACTGTACCAAGTAATGCAGCAACGATATTTGCCCAGATCCCATGAAACCTACCAAGTATCCTTTTTGTTGTTTCGGGTGGAAAATAGCTTTGAATATACGAAATAATCAAAATCAATACGCCGAGCAGTACCATAATTTTTACAGTGTCATAAATAAAGAACTGAATGCTGCCGCCTACTCTGCCTGTAGTATCTAAACCGCAGGCATCCAAAATAGTTGATATGAGCCTGTTTAGCCAACCCATGCCGAGGACTTCATTTTGAAAAAAGTCCCAACCTTTTTTTAAGACTCCCATAAAAATCTCCTTTTCATATAGTTATATTGAAATATATCTATGTATTATTTCTTTATAAGCCGTGCTGAAAAAATTCTATAAACTTCTTCATTTTTCACAGCACGACTTGTTTTTGTATTCAATATCAAGTGTTGTCAACTGTTCCAAACATTCCTTTGCCTGTTTCACGCCTTTTTCTGAAATGGAATAGTACGTCCATTTTCCCTCTTTGCGGCCAGCAACAATCTCGGCGTCACAAAGTATTTTCATATGATGAGAAAGCGTAGGCTGTGTCACATTGATTTCTTCTAATAGTTTGCAGGCGCATTTTTCTCCTGAACGCAGTGACTTAATAATTCTAATACGATTTTCATCGCAAAAAGCTTTGAAGATTGCCGCAGCCCTTCTTTCGTTCATCATTTAAAATCACCTTTCATAGATAGTTGTCTATATATTATTATATGTATCACATAGAAAATTGTCAATATGTCTTTTGAAATTTTTTGACAAAAGCGGCAGCTGAGATCTCCTCAAAACCTGCCCCTGTCAGTTTCATTTTACTATCCAATCCCTCTCCCTTTGAAAATTTCGCCGCTATGTTCCCTGCAAGGATCATCTTTCCATCACCTGAATGAACTTGAATAATTGTTAACTTTTCATAGGAGATAAACAGATGCCTCAGTCAAGATACTTGCTGCGATTGTATATCCGACATTTTAGTCTCTCTAATTCTGTTTATGTTTCTTTCATAAGTCCTTAACTGCCAGCAAATTTCTTTCTGTACTTATACACAAACGAATTTTCTTTATATAGGTTTGCAAAGAAAATAAATTCCTTATTGACAGCTCGGAAAACAGATGGTAAAATACGGGTTAGTTTTGGCTAACTATTGTAAGAAGACATTCTGCACAAAGGATTTGTGAAAGCATCTTACGATGCTTTGCTTTTTGCCTGATAGTTAGTACTGGCTAACCAAAGTAGAAGGGAGTTGATACAGTGAAAAAATCGGGAATAACAATAGGATTAGCAGTGTCCTTATTGATACTGTCAATCCTGTCTCTGTTTATCGGTGTCATTGATCTGGACACCCTGTCACTTTTGTCCGGAGATGTAGGGCAGCTCAGAATTTTTATCATTTCAAGACTGCCCCGGCTGCTCGCCCTCCTGTGTACCGGAATCGGAATGAGTGTGGCGGGCATTATCATGCAGCAGCTTTGCATGAATAAATTCGTGTCGCCCACCACAGGCGCAACCATTTCCTCCGCGCAATTTGGAATTCTTCTGGCATTGCTGTTTATGCCGGATTCTACGCTTTGGGGAAGGGCGCTGTTCGCCTTTGCCGCGGCTGTCGCCGGAACATGGGGTTTTGTCTGGTTTATTCAGCGTATCCAATTTAAGGATGTTGTCATGGTGCCTTTGGTCGGAATCATGTTCAGCAATATCATCGGAGGCATCACAAATTTTCTCGCCTACAAGTTTGAAATGACCCAGGCCCTTTCCACCTGGCTCACCGGACATTTTTCGCTGGTGCTGAAAGGCAGGTATGAACTGGTTTATCTGGCAGTTCCGCTGGTAATCCTTGCTTTTCTATACGCAAACCACATTAACATCGTGGGCATGGGCCGGGACTTTTCAAAAAATCTCGGTGTCAATTATAACGTCATCTTATTCATGGGGCTGACCATCGCGGCGATGATCACAGCCAGTGTGGTAGTGGTGGTAGGCGCTGTCTCCTACATAGGCCTGATTGTCCCAAATGTGGTTTCCCTGTTCAAGGGCGATAACATACGGGGAACCCTGGCAGATACCGCATTATTCGGCGCGCTGTTTGTACTGGTCTGCGACATGGCCGGACGTATTGTCATTGCGCCCTATGAACTGCCCATTGAGCTGATCATAGGAATCATCGGAAGCATATTGTTCATCATGCTCCTGTTCTACAGGCTTCGTGGCGGCAGAAAATCTGTCAGGCTGGGAGGTGCGGTCAAATGAGAATGGAAATTTATCGTTCCAATTTAAGAAAGCTCCTCTTTCTGGCGGTGCTTGCGGCTTTGGCTGCCGCTATGTACATGACAGTGGAGGTGCATTTTGAAAATGCCAGACTCCTGCGCTATGCATTGAAGATACGTGCCCCAAAGCTGATTGCCATGCTGATCGCAGCCTCTGCCATCGGCGGAGCGTCCATTGTCTTTCAGTCTATTATCAATAACACCATTGTGACCCCTTGCCTTTTGGGAATGAACTCCTTATACACCCTCACCCATACAGCGGTGGTGTTTGCGGCAGGTTCCGGCAGTATCCTTGCAGCCAATGCCAACGCCGCGTTTGCCACAGATCTGGTTTTGATGGGGATTACGGCAACGGTTCTTTACAGTTACCTGTTCCGCAAAACCAACCACAATGTACTGTATGTGCTTCTGGTGGGTACTGTTTTGACATCCTTTTTCGGGAGTATTCAGTCTGCCATGATCCGAACCATGGATCCCAATGAATATGACAGTCTGCTGAGTACCCTGGTCGCAAGCTTCAGCAATATCAACAGCGAAATTATCCTGTTTACAGTGATAGTGCTTGCGGCGGTTGTTTTCGCTTTGCGAAAAGAGCTTGCGCTTCTGGACGTGATTACCCTGGGCAGGGAGCAGGCCATCAATCTTGGAGTGGATTATGACCGCACAATCCGCCGATTGCTTTTGGGCGTAACGCTCTGCATTGCCGCAGCCACAGCTATGGTAGGGCCGATCTCCTTTTTAGGCCTGATCATCGCGAATCTGGCAAGGCAGTTTCTGAAAACCTACCGCCACAGCTTTTTAATAACAGGCTCCTCCTTATTTGGAATGCTTGTGCTTGTAGGCGGACAGCTGGCTGTGGAACATGTTTTTTCTTACGCAATACCGGTCAGCGTATTTATCACGGCAGGCGGCGGTATTTATTTTCTTTACCTGCTTTTAAGAAAAGAAAAATAGGAGGTTATACAGACATATGAAAGTAGAGCAGCTTACAAAGCAATACGCGGGAAAGCGGGTCGTGGACGATGTCACCTTTGAGATACCTAAGGGTAAGGTGATTTCCCTGATCGGCCCCAACGGCGCGGGAAAATCTACAGTCATGGGCATGATTTCCCGGCTGATCGCGGCAGACAACGGGACTGTGGGGCTTGCCGGAAAGGACATCCGTGGGTGGAAAAGTAAAGAACTGGCTAAAAAACTGGCGATCCTGACCCAGCACAACCAGGTGCAGATGAAGCTTACGGTACGGGAACTCGTTGCTTTTGGCAGATTCCCTTATTCCGGAAACCATCTGAAATCCGAGGACGTGGAGATCGTAAACCGCGCCATCGGCTATATGGAACTGGAGCAATTTCAGGACCGGTTTATTGATGAATTGTCCGGCGGACAAAGGCAGAGGGCCTATATCGCCATGGTCATCGCCCAGGACACGGAATACATACTTCTTGACGAGCCCACCAACAATCTTGATATTTACCATGCCACAAATATGATGAAAATCGTCCGCCGCCTGTGCGATGAGCTGGGCAAGACGGTGATTTTAGTGCTGCACGAAATCAACTACGCGGCATTTTACTCCGATTACATCTGCGCTTTCAAAGACGGAAAAATCGCAAAATTCGGAACGGTAAAGGAGGTGATGACCAGAGAAATTCTATCCCGGATTTATTAGGTGGACTTTGAAATCATGGAGATTCAGGGGAAACCACTGTCTATTTACTATTGATCGGATTCAGCCGAAAAATGAAAGGAGATTATTATGATGAGAAAGAAACATTTATTCGCTTTGGTTTTCACCATGGTGGTGAGTCTGGGGCTTACTGCCTGCGGTACAGGCCAGACGCCCAACAGCAGTACAACCCCCTCTTCCGAAAGCACGCAGAACCAGGAGTCTGTTCCGCAGGATGACAGCGGAAACCAGGAAATCCAGATATCGGAAACTGCAGATTCCACAAGCCCGGAGGCAGACCAGGAGTCTCAGACCCCGGATACCGTGACCATCACAAGCCTGAACGGAAACGGTGAAATGTTTGAACTGGAGGTTCCTTACAACCCGGAGCGCATTGCTATTTTGGATATGGCATCTATGGATATTCTTGATAACCTTGGGGTAGGCGACCGCATCGTAGGATCCGCCAGTACATCTCTGGATTATCTTCAACAATACGTTACAAATGACAATGTAGCAAACCTTGGAACCATCAAGGAGGCGGACCTGGAAGCGGTCATGGCCTGCGAGCCTGACATCATTTTTATTGGCGGCAGGCTGTCCAAGTCCTATGACGACCTCAGCGAAATCGCACCCGTAGTCTACCTTGCCACGGACACTGAAAAAGGAGTAGTGGAAAGCGTTGGCGCCAATGCGCGAACCATTGCTTCTATCTTTGGGCTGGAGGATCAGGTGGATGACAAGATAGCAGGCTTCGAGGATCGAATCGCCGCCCTCCGGTCCTTTGCGGAAGGTAAAAATGCAATCGTAGGGCTTGTCACAAGCGGCGGTCTGAATGTGCTTGGCAATGACGGAAGATGCTCTGTCATAGGGCGGGAAATCGGCTTCGAAAACATAGGCGTAGATGCCAATATCGACACTTCGACCCATGGAAATGAGGCTTCCTTTGAGTTCATCGTGGAGAAGAACCCCCAGTATCTCTTCATCATGGACCGTGACGCCGCCATTCAGTCAGAAGGGGCAAAACTGGCACAGGAAATCGTGGAAAATGAACTGGTTATGGGGACTGATGTCTATAAGAACGGCAATATTATATATCTGGCCCATCCGGCAGTATGGTATACGGCGGAAGGCGGCATCACTGCATTGGATCTGATGCTTCAGGATCTGGAAACAGAGCTTTTAGATTGATCCTTCGATAAAACGATGTCTGAAACATAATTAAGCGGGAGTTCGGCATGATTACTTTGCCGGACTCTTTCCCGCAAGCGGTCTATGGTGTCACTTTGCTGCATGGTCTTATCCGTCAAGCGGCTAATCTGCTTTTATCGCTCGTCCACTTTAACACCCAGCTTCTTTTATTATATTTAGTATTTTTGATAATTTTTGTTGCTGTATTATCTGAATTATGTCAGAATATATGGAGAACAAATAATTGAAAGACCCGATTTAAACTATATAATACGAGAAATATAAGAGCAAGAATATCTGTTACCGGATAATTTTCCTATTATGATGTAATTTTTATATCAGACGGTATCGAACCTCCATCAAAAAAACAAAATTACATCTTTTGAACTACAGGTTTATATGAATCGTTTCGGAGAATCAAAAGATGATTAGGGATGAGCGTCTGAGGTTGACGTAAAGATCGTCAGTGCCGTTAGGGTTCATATTATGAACGATTACGGATAGATAATGAAACTCCCTCTTTGGCAATCTCCCTTTATAAAGAACACCATGGTTTTAGCATTGGATAGCCATGATGAAAGTAAAAATACGCAGGTTCCGGGGCTTGAGACAGTACGAATTGAGTTTGAAATCGGACCAAGTTCAAAAATCCTCTTGCAAGCAAGCTTGCATCGGATTTTAGACCTTTTGACCCTGGTATCATAAAATTGAGGTAAAATAACATGATAATAAGTGCAAGCAGAAGAACTGATATACCAGCCTTTTTTTCTGAATGGTTTATGAACAGAATGGAAGCTCAGTATGCATACGTAAGAAATCCTATGAACATACATCAAATTAGTAAAATTAACCTTATGCCAAGTATCGTTGATTGTATTGTTTTTTGGAGCAAAAATCCAAAACCAATCATAAATAAACTAGATACATTAAATGATTATATGTATTATTTTCAATTTACTCTTAATGCATATCATAAAGATTTTGAAACAAATCTTCCCTCTTTGGATGAACGAATACAAACTTTCCAAGCTCTATCAGCGTTAATTGGCAGGCAACGTGTCATATGGCGATATGATCCCATCATTCTTAACAACCAATACTCTATAAATTGGCATATTGAAAAATTCGAATATATCGCGAAACAATTGTGCAATTATACAGAGAAAGTCACCATAAGTTTTATTGATTTATACCCAAAAATTTCAAATAATATAAAAAGGCAAACTATCTTTGAGCTATCCTATGTACAAAAAAATACCATTGCAAAATATCTTTCTGAAATTGCTCATTCTTACCACTTAAAAATAGATACTTGTGCTGAAGATATTGACTTATCTGCCTACGGCATGGATCATGCTCGCTGCATTGATGATAAACTGATTGCTAAATTGCTTGATTGCTCTATAGATGCAGACAAAGATAAAAATCAACGTTTGGAATGCGGATGTGTCGCAAGTATTGACTTAGGATTCTACAATACCTGTCAAAATGGCTGCACCTACTGTTATGCCAATCATAACGCGGATGTTCGTAAGCGAAACTTTGAAGCATATGACTCCAGTTCCCCGTTACTTTGTAGTCAAGTAGCGGAACTGGATAAAATCACAGAACGGAAAGTCAAAAGCCAACGAAATATGCAGCTTCGTTTATTTAATATGTAAGTATCCTCAGCGGAATAAGAGTAAAACAATATTTACGCTTTTATATCAAAACTTGCCCCTGTCGGCGCAGACGTTCCCAAAGAAGCAGATATAACTTTCTGCGTAACAGCTTTTATATCCGTACCCGTAGCACTTACGGTATATTCTCCCGTTTCTGTCCTTGCTTCTTCGGCTTCTTTTTTCTTTGCTCGCCTTTCATCCATTCTCTTTTCTTCTGCCTTTTTCTCTGCCTGTTTTTTAGCTATTTTTTCTTTTTCCTCACGTTTCTTTCTGGCTTTTAACCAGCGTTCTTCCTCTGTCTTATACTTCTTCTGCATTTTATTCGTATTGCTATCTCCTGCATTTGCTGTTCTCATACCGCCACAAGATGATTGTCTGTTACCATTGGCATCATATGTAACAGTTCTTCCTCCAAGTACAACACCATCTCTTTGTGCCCACCCGTAAACCATTGAATTTGCCGCCGCTTCTCCCGATAAATTCCATTCTATTTCTTTTGCAAATTCTGGATCATTTGCCATTTTCTTTAAACAGTCATAGGAAAGATTTACAGTAACTTTACTGCTATTGCTTGGTAATACACCTCCATTTGTATTAAAATTTATCTGAGGAAATTTTTTACATAATTTTTCGTAATATTCCTGTACTTTGTCCTTGCCGTTTGTCTTTATCTCTGTCTTCTCATTTCTATCTGCTTTTTTCAAAGTATCAGTGTATTTTGTGGCGTAATTACCATAATTGTTTGTGATCTTCATTGCCATATAAAGCACCTTTCCTTTCTCTGTCATTAAAAATAGTTTCTATATGGTTTATCGTCAATCAAAACAATTTTTTCATAGGTTTGGCGTGAACTGCTCCATTTTGGGCGCGAAATTTCCAGTGTAGTATCAGATTGCCGCCGCAGGCTTTCCATTCATCATTACTGAAAGAGTGAATTTTTTTCTACCATCTGTATCAGAAATTTCAATATCAATATCGCCTTTATATTTCTTTGCACACCTTTGGATATTGGATATTCCAATCCCGTGCAGCTTTCCACTTTCCTTGCTGCTGACAGGCAGACCGCTTTCTTTCTCTATGATAATATCCTCTGAAAAATCATTTTCAACCTCTATAAAGAACAGGCTGCCTTTCACATAAGAATGTAGCTTTATCTGTTTATTGCCCTCTGTTTTACGGGAGGCTTCTATGGCGTTTTCCAGTGCATTATTTAAAATAACCGCAATATCATAAATATCGATCAAAAGATTTGGGGGATAGGCAAAATCAACCTTAAACTGTATCTGTTTTTTCTCTGCTTCCTGTCCTTTTTGGTGGATAATAATATCCGTGATCGGATTTCCTGTCTGATAAGTAAAATCTAATTTGCTGACGGTTTCCTCCATTTTTCCGATATAGCTTTCCAATTCTTCATTTACAGAACCCGCTACATTTTTAACAAGTAAGGAAATATTGGCTATATGGCTTCTCATATCATGCCGAAGCCCTCTTATATCCGTATATATGTCCTGTATTTCTACAATCTCTTTCTGCATTTGCCGTACTTGATTTTCCAGTATGGCACGTTTCCCGATTTCCTCATTGTACTGTACCAATTTCTGAAATAATATAACGCTTGCAATAATAGTAGATAGCAGCATGACGCAGATAACAGGTATCCAGAATTTTGTTGCAGGGACAGTGTCATAAATAATCACTGCCATTCCGATTCCAACCGATACCATCATCATTTTAATTGTTACAGAAATACACAAGGCAGCAAGGCAAGGCAAAACCAGAAAAATATTTTCATATACCTGCAACAGGTAATCTTTTTTTACAAATTTTTTGTCTATCAAAACCAAATAAACATATAGCAGCAGAGCATAAAGAAGTGTACATATGACCGCTATAACTGCGACAGAAATATTTGTCCAAATGTAAAGTCTGTGTGCCGTATTTAACATTCCTTTTGAAATCAGAAAGTTAAAAAAATTATTCCACAATCCAGTAACCACAACACTAAGTACACTGACAATATATTTCACAATTTCTTTCCCTGCTACAAAGCTAAAGGCGACAAAAAACTGTTTCTGCACATTTTTCTCAAAGAGAAGAAACTGCATAAACAGCAAGACACAAACATTTATGATTATCCCTACAACATCACTGATTGGAACTATAGCATCCAATAGTTCAAACACCAAAATCTGATTAAGAAAATAAGCTGCTCCCCATACTGCCAAAACTGCCTTTTTCCCGTACTTTACTTTTAAGAATCCTTGTGTATAAATTCCGCTTAAAATACTATCAACCAAATAGATAGACACTGGAAGCAACCTATCATACATTAACAATCCCTCCATTTTTTACATACCGCATATAAGTTTTGATGAAATCAGAATATTTCTTTCTTGCAAGGAGCAGATTATCCCCGTTTGTAACCTGTATATTATCCGCACTGTAAGCAGAGATTTTCTCCATGTTTACAAGATAGCACCTATGGCAGCGGTAAAAAGTTTTCTCTAATCCATTTTCCAATTCTTTTATTTTCCCATAAACTTCCAGTTTCCCATTCGTTGTATGAAAAATAACTTTCTTATTTCCGCTTTCGATATAGTAAATATCTTTTAACAATAGTTTCTGCTGCGTTCCAGAGCTTTTTACCATGATATGTTTTTTTGTCTGTTCAGAGGAAACAGACGCTTCTTTCCATGCCCGGTTAAAAACCTCTGAAAACTTTTCTGCGTCAATGGGCTTTACTAAATAATGGAACGCATTTACATCAAACGCCGCTTCCATGTATTCCCGATACCCTGTCACAAAAATGATAATGCTCCTTTTCCTGCCGCTTTCTTCCTGTTCTCTGATACGCCTTGCTATATCCATGCCGGACACTTTACCCATTTCAATATCGAGGAAATAAATGTCAAAGCTTCCTTTCGCATTTATCAGTTCTTCCCCCGACTGATACTCCGCAATATCCGCTTCCGACACCTGCTTTTGTATCAGCCGGGAAATTTCTTCCCGGATTGCCCGGTCATCATCACAAACTGCAATCCTCATAAACTCCCGACTTCCTTTCATAACCTAAAAAATATAAAATTCAAATCTGTTTCTTTATATTAAATCGTCATTTGCACCTTAATTAATAATTGCAAAGGTGCGAACTGCTCCATTTTGGGCGTGAAATTCCTGCGCCTTATAAACATACACTTTATCTTCCCACTTCCTTTCCCCGTTCCGGCGGCTTTGCCAGAAAAACCAGGAATTGCAGGCAGTCAAGCCCAACGTGGACAGCTTGTTTAGCTTTCAGAAGGAAGAATACCAACAGAATTGAATAGAAAAAATACAGAAATCAAAGCGACAAATCTGCCAATACCTTAACTTTCATAGAGAAACAGTTTTTTATTTCCATGCACATTTATTCATGATATAATCAATCTGATACATTATGAGAGTTAAAGAAGCCCTCTGGACGTTTATCTCCTGAATTGCCCAGAACTGCCTTCTTTCTTTTCCGTTGCGTATTCGGGTGATCTCTTTGAGCAGCACATTTACTCTGATGACACAATCGCTGCCGGAAGATAAGCAAAACTCTTCTGCCTTCCGTCTCCTCTCCGAGGAAAGTTCTAGATAATCGACAACCATTTCCCCGATTCTCTTTGTATCCTTCCCCTATCCCACAACTGCGATCATGTCTCGATCTTTCATGTAATAGATTCCCCTGCCATCCAGCTGCCTTTCTGACAGGCGTTCTGGAACAATGGCAACAATATTATGTACTGCGCTCAAAGTCTTAATCATACTTCCACCCCTTCGTTCCATATATGGGGACATTCATCCCCAGATGCATGTGTTTAATGTGGATATACTAGCGCAAAATACATATCATGGCAATCCGCAGCTCTTCAGCGGTAAGCACAGGATCCAGCAGGTACCGCCAGAAGTTCGCCCGGTCTGCAAACTCCCCATCCTTTGGCGAATAGTACAGCAAATCCTTCACATCTTCTGCAAGCCCGTTAAAGGCCTTCTGAGAACTGTCCGCAATCTTCTTGTTAAGGTCCGCGAGCGTCAGGCCTTCCACTGTATTATAGAATCCTCCGCACTTGATAAAGGAAAGCTGCTGGCACTGCCTTACCTCGACCGCAGCACCCTCTTTCCTCACCTTCCTGATCTCCATAAACATTTTAACGGCTGTTTTGATATCAGTGATAATATGACTCTAGGTGAAAATATAAAGCGATATCGACTTGAAAAAGGTCTTACTCAAAAACAACTGGAAGAGAATCTGGGACTGGCGGAAATAACAATTAGACAATATGAAAACGATAAACGTACACCCAAAATAGATACAATAAATGAAATAGCTGGTGCATTAGGTATCGGAATACGGAGATTATATCCTGATTTCACATACGAAGAATGGAGAACAAGTGAAACTTATAAAAAAGCAACTACACACTATGCACATGTTATGGATTTTGTAAAGATTTTATCTGATTTTTATGGAGATATTGAAGAAGTCGAAGACATGGAACAACATGTGAGATTTTTTATTTTAAATATAAATCATCAACGTTACGCTATAACTATTGATAACATTGATGTGTTAATGGAATACTTTAAAACTAATATCCCATTTCTTATAGATTTGCTTACAAAACTTCCTGATAACCAGTAGTTACCCTAAAATCATGGTCAGTAACCACACCCCGCCGCTCTGATTGGCAGCACCCGCACCCTGACAATATAATATGCTTACCCAGGCAGCCGGGGGACGTGCTCTCACCCGTTCCGAGTCTTGCGGAAGGGGGAAGTCTTATAAGTACATATGAAGAATTTATGATTATACTGACCGCTGGTCTTCTGATCGTTGCAATTCTGAACATGAAAAATAAGAAATAGCCGTCCCACTCACTGGCAATGACTGGACGACTATTTCTTCAGGTCTAACTTAATCATTCGCCGGGACGGGTGACCGCTACTCACCTTCCGGCTGTCTTGTTAAGCATATTATATGATATAAATGCAGATTTTTCAACCGTAAATTTCTTGAGTTTCCGCAGATTGCGTTAAAAGACTGAATATATTCTTCTAAAGCACCACTCCGTCCATTTTTTGAATGGTTTTGAATAACCGTTTTGAAAGTAGAGGTACTTTAATAAGTCCCGCTGTAGCCGGACTTTAGAGAACTATTCTTTTATCTGTTTAAACAATCAGCTTAAGGCAGAGTTGACGATATGCAGGACGTTTTGTCCGGAACCAGAGCCTAACGCCTTCTTTTGCATACGAAAGTATTCCTGAGATGCCTTTTGCTAACCGATAATAACAGAAAGATATTTTTTCTTTGATCGGATCTGCGGTTTGTATAATTGTAGTCTTTAACGCATTGGTTTCTGATTTCACAGAAATATGTCCCAGAAACGCCATGCACAAAGTAAGATAGAAATTTAATGCATGAATTGCCTTTCGTTTCCTCACCCGGAAGTTTTCGAACTGGAACATCTGTTTTTTGCAACGGAAGTATTCTTCAATCTTCCATCTGGAAAAATACAACATTGCAATCTTTATCACATCGTCTTTTGACTTAATTTCTTTGTTGGTTGCAAGCATCATAGGATGTTCTGTAATGCCGTAAACAAGGACGAGATAAATGTCTTTTCTGGAAGCAATGATCTGTACTTTTATGTGGGAAAGATAAGCATCCTGCATCTTCCCTTTATAAAATAGCGGGAGTTTCACCTTGCCTTTCCTGCGATTGCGCAGTTCTGTAGCAAATACCCATTTATTATGGTATAGCAGTTTACGTTTTGCGGTTAGTCGAATCACATACTCCTGTTCCATGGAATCCAGTTTGAGAAACATCTTATTATCATCGTAACCACGGTCCATGACAAAGGTTGCTTTTCCGAACAGTGCTTTCGCACGTTCCATTGCAGAGAAGGTTACATCATTGATGGAAGTGAAATTCTTCTCTTTCGAAGAATGGATCTCGGAAAAAATGCTGACAGGGTGGTTGCTGTTTGTAAGAACGGTGGCTTCTGTAACGTGAAATCCTTTTTTATAGACATTTTTTGTCTGTGTGCTTTCAGAGCCATCACGAACCCAGCCGATAGATTCGAAATGATAGCCGTCAGGTTTCACAACATCGCTGTCATCCATATGGATGACCGGATTCGTTGGACACCATTTTCTGACTTGTAGCAGATAAGATTTCAAGGCAGCTTTAGGAGTGCCTTTTAGCAGATGTCTGGAAAGCCTGTCTACAATATTGATTTTTTTGGAAGGTTCATGCAGCTGGTCCACGATATCAGTAAGCAGGCAGCTGCCAGAGGCAAGAATACCGTAATTCATGTCAGCGATAAACGTTCTTTCTGGTTTAGAGAGATTAGAGGAAATTTTATTTGAAAAAGATAAAATTTCCCGTTTCAATTGATAAGTATTTGATGTAAAATTAACCATAAGGAATCTCCTTCATTTTTGTTTAGTAAGATTTTTGTTTGGTAGCTTAATTTTACATCAGAAAGGAATGGGATTCCTTATATTTTTGCATTTTTTGAAAGTTGTTTATCATAAAACGGAAGGTATGAGGGTTCTGTGGATAAATCTGCGGAAACTCAAGCTCTTTAATACTTGCAAAATCCAGGGGCATAGTATATAATGAACGTAGAAAGAGCACCCACTCCAAAAGCGGATGCTCCCGAAAAGGTTTACTTACCTCTCAGTGAGAGGCGCCTACTCCGTTTGCCGACGGGGTAGGCATTATTTTTTTTGCCTGTTCTTCCTATCTCTGTCGAGAAAGGCAAGCAACGCCACAATCAAGCTGCCAAAGGACATCAGCAGAGCCAATATCCCTATGAAAATCGAGATGATCTCATAAGCCGTCATAAGCGCCACCTCCCTTCCTATGTATTCCGGCAAGCCGGTTTCATTGGCTCGGGAGGCTACCACCCTGTCATGGGTACTCTTCTATGAGGGAATTATAACAGAGATCTGCAGAATTGGCAACCAGGCCTTCATGCCCCGATAGTGTAACTTTACTTTCGGGTTTGACTGGTCAGAATCCACCATAGACGTTTTTATCAAGCAGGAATTGCAGACTGTTTTTTTACTTTACTACATTCCTTCTTCCTGCACAACCGTTTCCTTTTTTGCGCAGACTCCCCCCTGTGCTTCTGAAACGGTTTTTATAATCCCCTGATCTGTGTCTCAAAATACACTTTCTTTTTATTCTGCAGCGACATCCTGTGGTGGATGCTCTCCAGATATTTCCCCAGTTCTCCATGCCGGTTCTTCTCTGATCTTAGGATCTGCGTGCTGCTCAGGATCTTTTCCTCTTCCTTCTTTTCCTCAGGTCCTGCCTTCTTCTGATACCTCACCAGGGCCAGCATGTCTCCTCTGTTATAATAATACGCCCTCAGTTCTGACATCTTCGATGCCCCCTGACGGCTCCATCCCATCGGTCTCGAACTCATCCTCGCAGACAGGATATGGCTTACATGGCTTTCTGTACTGCTCCCCAGAACTCCGTTTTTATGCTTCAGACGCAGTTTCGCCGCTGTCCAGTTGGACAGAATATAGGACGCCGCTTCCTCCACTTTTGCACGCTTCCTCCATTTGGGCATCCCTTTTTTCTGCTTTTCCACCAGCTCCCGGAAATCCTTTTTGGTCTGGTTTCGGATTGTTTTTCGAAACTCTTCCAGTACGCCTGTTCTCTCTTTCCGGTTCAGGTGGGACACCAGCTTTATCCGATATTTCTCCAGATGAAATCCATCCAGTACATACGTGACGCCTTTGAGCCGCCTGGCTCCCGTTCGGATCCAGCTTCCCCCATCTGCATTCAGACAGATCTTTTTCACCTGATCCAGATCATAATTGTTTTCCAGATACTGGTAAATATCATCCCAGAACTGCAGGTTTGCTTCCCCGCTGTTCACTCCGCAGAAATAATGGCGGTTTGTCAGGATTCTGCGTCTGCTGGGAATCGTCTCCTCCTCTTTCCCTTCATAAATACACACCATTTTTGCGATCAGGCCATTGTTTTTTACTCCGTTTTCTGCTTTGACAAGGTCACCTTTCTTTTCCCGGAACTGCAAAGCCACATGGTCTTCATCCGCATCGACATACAGCCAGTCCACCTTCTTTTTGGGTTCGGATGTCTGAGCAGCCGGAGGAAATTTCAGTGCATGAATCCTGTTTTTCACGGTCTGGCGGCTGACCTGTGTACCCAGGCTGACCTGCTGGGCTCCACGCCGGTAAGAAGTCTGTACGGCTTCTTCCAGCATCCGGGCAGCCGCGTCTTCGGTCAGCCGTTGTTTTGGCTCCAGCCCCAGGATCTGATCGAGAAGGTAAGCGCGTTGTTTCGTCTGTTTGTTGAGAAAGAGCGTCTTTTGGAAGGTGACGTCTCCCAGAGAGGTAACCAGGGTTTTGGTATGATGTGCCTCTATGGTCCACGACTTCCGGCGGAAAGCGCTTTCACACAGCATCCGGTCCATGGTTTCCAGAGAATCCCGGAGCATTTCGGTGCCCAATTTACATAACAGGTCTGTGAGCCCGAACACATACTCTGCAAAGTTTTTTGGATTTTTCAGAAATTCATCTTCCAGTTTTTCAAAGTTTTTGATGCAGAACTGTTCAAAATAGAATATACTGTTAAGCATAGGGAACTCCTTTCTTTTGTGAGGGTTTTGGTTGAGCTCTTATACTCTATCACAAAAAGGGGTTCCCTTTCTATATCTATTTTTCACCCGAAGAAAATTTTACACTATCGACAAAGAATCAACTTTTTTACACTATCTCTTCAGTAGTAACCAAATCACTTTTATATATTTTTCTTTGTTCCTCTTGATCTTCTACTACAAGATAATCAAAATCTGCTTTTCTCAACTGCGAAGATACTTTTTTAATGTCACTCTCTCTCCAAATTGAATGAGATAAATTTGCTTCATAAAACTTTGTTCCGCTTAAATTTGCCTCTCTTAAATTTGCACCTGATAAGTCCGCCTTATTTAAATTTGCTTCTTTAAAGTTTGCTTTATTTAAATTTGCTTCTCGCATATTTGCTTCACTTAAATCTGCTTTACTCAAATCTGCTTTTCTTAGATAAGCTCTTTGCATATCAGTTTTTCTCAAATCAGAATTAACCAATGTAGCCCCTCTTAAATTTACTTCTTGTAAAATGGCTCCTTGCAAATCTGCTCTATCTAATTTAACTCTACTCAGGTCTGCTCTACTTAATTTTGCTCTTCTTAAATTTGTTTCTCTTAATCTTGCTTTACTCAAATCTGATTCTCGCAAATCCACTCCACTCATATTAGCACCAGTCAAATCAATACCCACGCACCTTATACGTACTAAATTTGCATTTTGCAAATAAATCTTATGTAAAATAAACTGACTAGGTTTTATCCCATATACAGCATATGGGAACGGTATATCTATTAACCTTAGATACATTTGTAAATAAATAGTTTCAGCATCTTCTAAAATATATTTTCCCTTTGGATATATATCTGCTAATAATGTTGAAATATACATAATATTTCTAAAACATCTAAGTTCTTTTATCAAAATTCTATCATAGCCATGAATACCATCTTCTACATAATAAAACATTCCTTTTTCCAGCATTAATTTTAATGTTGTTTCCCACCATCTTATAAATTCACTTTTCTTCCTATCTTCTAATTTATTGTATATACTCAAAATCTTGTATTTTAAATATTCTCCAATTGAATTTGTTATATCTCCTCCTTTTAAATAACATGCAATATTACCAGCCAATTTTATTTGACTTTCTTCAAATAATTCTAATAAAGAATTTTCAATAGAACTATAAATAGTTTCTGCCACAAAATACTCATAAATAGATCGATGCACAAAGCATAACTTATCCGTTTCTACACCCTCACAATGTCTAACAGATTTAAAATAACTTCCTATCTTAACATCTTGTTTTATGCCTATACAATTTTGGTTCTGCTCTTTCGCAATATTCGCGCATATTTTTTCATACTTCCCTTGCAATATACTTGCACCTTCTGAATTATTTTCAAACATCCACATTGCTATTTCTCTAGAAATTTGATGAATCTGTTTTTTTATTTCTGTGACTCTATGTTTACCAGCAAAATTTTTATTATCTATAGACCTATCATAGATTCCACCATCTAACGCAAAAATTTTATCATACACATCTACAATAGAACTATCTTTTTCAATTGCAATATTTAGTGCCAATACCATATATAAAATAAGAGGAATGCCTAAAATCTCTTTATTTAAAATTATATTATATTTAGTATGCCATGATATTTTGCTCTTTATTTTTTCTTGAAAGACATCGCAAAAACTTCGTATTTGGTTTTCATCCCATGCTTGTAATGTAATATAATTACATTTGACTTTTCCGAACCCTTGAATATAGTTTTCTCTACACGTAATTATTAATGAAAAGTTTTTAATATGTTGACCATATACCCAATCTCCATGTAAAATATCTAGTATAGTTCTCCTATTATCTTCAATGTTTACTTCATCAAAACCATCTAATATAACGGTTTTTCCATCTAAATCACTATATGACAAATTTAATTCTTCTAGTATCCTCCAAGATATATTAGTTTTCTGCCAATCTATATTTTTCAAATCAGAGGCAAATTTATATATTAGTATATCATTCTTTTTATCCTCAAAATTAGCAGTAATCCATGTAATCAGTGTACTTTTTCCGATCCCTGGCTGCCCTAAAATCAAAAGCATCTTATTATCTTTTTTTTCATTTATATACTCCGATAGCAATTCTCTTAAATCAGTCAACAAATCGCTTTCATCATTATTTCCCCATATATAATGTGGTAAATGTCTTTCCAAATATACCTCTCTCAATTTGACATTTGTTCCTGCCTTTTTATCTCTTTTATCAAAATCATTAAGAAACATATTTGCATCCCATTTATCAGCATATTCTTGTGTTCGGCTTTTTATTTTATATTTTATATTATTATTTTCATTAGTATCTCTTTTCTGATTTAGCATTAAAATTACTTCATCTAGTTTTTGGCTCAACTGCTCATATACAGTATTATCATATCTATTTTTCTGCTCTAGCAATAGCAGCAATATTGCACGAAATATTTCACTATATTCATTTCTTCCAAGCTCCTTATACAAGGACACCTTAAATTCCAAGCATTCACTCTGATCAACCTTTAATCGCAAAACTCGCAAACACACTTTTATACTTTTCAAAGTATCCCCATTGTTTTTTTTCAATGACTCCAACAAAACCTCTGCTGCATCATATATACTATTCTGATTACTTCTATAATTATTATTAGTTATTTTATTAAGCACATTAACAATCATATTATATATCTGTGACTCTAAATTTTGATATTTATCATTCTTATGTTCAACAGCCTTTTTAATTGCATCCTTTGATATTTCACCAATATCATTAACAATCTTTGATACAAAACCACTGAATACTATTTCTGGAATAGGTGTCATAATTGTTTTTCCTCCTTGTGCCAGCGTAATGTCTGCTTGATAAATATGGTAATATATGGTATCATAAAAATAAAAAGGTGTGATACTATGGCAAGACCCAAAAAATATATTATCTCTTTATCCGAAACAGATGTTCATAAACTACAGACCATCATCCATAAAAAAGAAGCTTCCAAATCCATTATCCGGCGGTGCCAGATCCTCCTGGAGTTGAATGA